>FUIF01017642.1_pt1 | contig 98183 bp, 145 predicted proteins | sample 1003461 | NCBI WGS metagenome assembly FUIF01 (sample SAMEA80401918, study PRJEB19352) | marine metagenome
GTAATTAGCTTCGATTTGTATAGTCGGACTATACAAATGACCACCTAACCCCAACCAAAGGACCTACAATGTTGAAACAAGAAACCGTGCATCAGTCGAGATGGGGCTACCACCCCGTTGATCGAGAAACCTACTTCAAAATCAAGAAACTCCGGTACGAATGGTTTAAAGCCTTGAGGATCGCCGCCGCCGTGCGTCGGTGGAATGGGAGTCCCAATCGGGATTGCCCGATCATGCCTACTTGGTTTGAACCCCGTAACTGGTCTGACCGCCATGGTCGGAATCCTATCCGCCACGCTTGGATTGACGATCTTTATTTCTGGGCTAAACCCGTAAGGGAGACGCCTGAAATTGAAGAATTTAAGTCCAGAAACGGCAGAGAAGAAATCGGCCTTGATGAAGCCTTGAAGCTCGTTGATGAGCTTACGAAAGTGTGCTTCTAATCTAGAATCCAGCCAGTTTAACGATTGGTTGGATTTTTAAAGGCGGTGTAGCTCAGTTGGCAAAAGCGTATGGAGAGGCTCAGGTGAGCATCCGATCATTGCTTCTCTTGTGCACAAAGTGAGGTAAATGGGAGGATGCGGAGCCTGTGCAGACCCAGCATTATCTGCAGGTGATGTCCGCGTAGAGCGTCCCGATTCACAATCGGGGAGGTCGTTGGTTCGAGTCCAGCCACCGCCATTTGTATTTAAAAATAAAGCATGAGTAAGGCACTCAAGAAACTAGCGATAAAATCTGGATTAATATCAAAAGATGGGACCAAAATGGCATATGGTGATCTCACTGCTTCAGGACAAGGGTCATTTGTGAGTGGTTATGCTTACGGGTATGCATCGGTCCAACCGCCAAAAACACAAAGTCCAGAATTAGATAAGATAGAAGTTGAAAATGTCCAATTTATGTCTGATGGGTCAGTTCTTAGGAGAACGGCTGGTCGCCCAGATTCAACACCAGGATTTTTATTAACAGTATCAATCACATCTCCGGGCCTAACCTCATCATACTTCTTTGTTTTTAAAGATTTTTCATTTATAATAGCTGCGGTAGCAGGAAGCCGCATATATTTAGACTATTCTAATTCAGGAGCCGAGCAACAAGACATCCTACATAGATATAATTTACAAATGATAGAAGCCATTAAGGCACACGTGGAAGATTCTACAAGTGGTGAAGAAATAAAGTCAGAGGCCGAGATTCCTGGACCTACTCACCGTGCTCTCGATTTAGACTAGTGTATTTCTGGAAGAGCTGGGCTATCTTAGTTTGGCCATCTAACTTCGGGAGATTCTTGATAACTCCCTTAGTTAGGTGTGCTGCTAGAGTGTAGTTTGGCAACTTTAGTTCGTCCTTCTCGAACCATTTATCATAATCCCGCCAGTGGATTGGGTAGATCATACTCGATGGGAGAGTCCTGATCTGGCGGTAATACTTCGTCAGGATGTGGCTGCCATTTGTGGTTGGTTTCTCCTCGTTCCAATCACAACTGATAGTCTTCTCATAAGTCTCGTTCAGAATTTTATAACCTAGGGGCGAGTTCTTTTGCATCCCCAAGATAGGGTTGTCTATCCAATTCATCCCGATCTTGTCGAATTCATTGAACCCGACCATCTCGTTGTCTTCCAGAAGTTCAAATAAATAATCTAGAGACTGGATAAGAACGCAGTCGGTGTCGATCCAAACGCCGCCATTCTTATAGAGAAGATAAAGCCTGATTACGTTCGAAATGGAAGGCATGGGCTGGCTGAAATCCAAGTCTAGGTCGTCGCCCGCCTGTTGAAGTATATCTTGCCATTTCTCTTGGTCAATGACTTCTAAGCCTGGGTGGAATCTCTTGATACTCCACAGTGTGTGTTTTAACCAGTCCGGTTGTTCCCCATTCCAAAAGGTAAAAATTTTGGGTTTAACTGTCAAGAGTCTGGTATTGAGAGCGGGCCTAGACTGCATTTACTTCCTACCAACGCGGAACGAACCAAGTAGATTCTTCATCTAGATGAAGATCGGTTCTATTTCTTTCAGCCATCCACTCATCTACGGCCTGCTGCACTCCAACAGGACAGTGTGGTATAGAAGGTTTGCCGTAATCGTGCCCACCTAACCACCCATTTATTTTGACTTTCCCGTAGCAAGCCTGAATCTCTTCCTTCACAGACTCGTATCTATGGTCACCGTCCAGGAAGATGACATCAAAGTACTCATCCGGGTACTTCTCGATGATGTCTAAAATCTTCTCTTCGTGGATTGTTCGCCGGTCAGAAGCGAATCTAGTCACATCATAAGCCATCTTTTTCAAACCATTAAGTTCTTTTTGCTCGGTTTGTGGATAAGCAGGCGTAGCTTTCCATGGATCGACCATCACTAGGCTGATGTCTGGCCTCTTCGCCAACATATACATGGACATGTTGCCCCACCAGATGCCGCATTCTAAAACTCGTCCCCCAAAAGGTGTTCGACGGAGAACAGCGTCTGCTCGCATTCCTACATATGGTTCTTTAATCATTTCGTTATTTCCAGAGCGTGCCTAAATATAGCACCGAGGTTATTGTTCATTTCAATTGGGTCTTCATTCCCACATTCCTCAATTATGCCGTGAGTGAGCATAATAGTTAAGCCAGAGATAGCTACTGAAATATCAGTATTATCAAACCAGAACCAATGCTTATCGTACTTTATCGGATAAATGAGATTAGCATTGATTTCTTGGACTTCTCGGTGGTAGACTACATCATTAAGTAAATTGCCAGCCCATGAGGTTCTGCCCTGGATTGGGACGAAATTCATGGCCTTATGCATTGCCCACGCGGTCCGCGACAATGGATGGGCAGATACAAAACCTGTGGCATACCACCCTTGGCTCTCTTTATATAATGATATTCCTGACTCAGGTTCTAGGGATTTTAGATTCTTCAGGACTATGCAATCTGCATCAATCCACGTACCGCCGTTCTTGGATAAGAATTGCCATCTAGCCCAATCTGATTCCATCGCTGGAGTCAGACCCTTGTCAGTACGAGGTAGAAATTCCACGTGACCATGGTTTTTCTCCATGGTTTCGATGCACCGCTTGATTATTCGGGGCATTGAACCACGCCAATAGGTGTGTAATTTCATGGCTTTTTCACGAACCAGGTGTAATCAGCGTCCATAGACATCAGTAAATCATGCTTTATACAAAATTCGTGGACAGCTTTTGTTACCCCATAATGGGGAAATTCGTCTTCCCGCCCATAATCGTGTCCGCCGAGCCACCCACCCGATCTGACTTTGGGATACCAGTCCTCGATATCCCTCTTACATCCTTCATAAATGTGGTCAGCATCTATAAATACCAGATCAAATTCTTGGTCGGGTACTACTAGGGCGGCTTCGGCAGTTCGGAGCCTTAATACCCGCCTTCTATTTCTAGCGAAAGACGTCTTGTCAAGTGTGGTTTGATAAGCATGGTCCATTACGGACTGCTTATGCATATCTTTATTGGCTACTGGGATTGATTCTGGATATGAGGCCCAGGCATCCACTAGTGTAGTGTGGACTTCCAGATGCCTTTCTAGGATCATTTGAGATGTGTGACCATACCAGACACCCAATTCTGCCATTTTGCAAGGGCCTTCTGGTAGGTGTTTTAATATGGCGGAGGCACGATGACTCTTGGAGAATACTTCCATAGAGTTATCTACTGAGAATTTATCGTCTCTTCTTATTGCGGATGAGACTGACTGTGGATGGGTCGATGTCGTGGAGATCCGCGAGCTTGGCTCCCGTTGCGTCTGAGTTTCGGATGGCCTTCACATCCTTGTCACTCAGTTTAGCGGCTCCGTTGGCCATTCCTGTGGCTCCCTTGGCCAGCCCCTTGTCATAGGCGTGCTGCGTATTCTCAGACTCGTCTTGCCATTCTAGATTGTCGGCATTAACGTTTTGCTTATCCCCATCCTTGTGGCCGACCACGGATTTACCCTCAGGCTTGTCCGTCCATACATCAGCGACTAGCTGGTGGACGTACTTGAAATGGGGTTTACCATTATGATAAAGGACAACGGAATCATATCCATTGTCCTTGTTGGTATTGGTGGCTACGGGCTTTGTCTTTTTGCCCTTTTTGCTGAATACTTTACCATCTTTGGTAACGTAGTAGCCAGGTATGCCTTTTACTGGTTTTGCATTCATATTTTAATTTTGCTTATATCAAATATAGGTAATATACAAATTCCGAAAGGGAATTATCATGTCTGTCCATAATCCAGATCCCGATACAATTTGTGAAGTTGATATTCAGAAAGTGTCACCATCCGAACCGGACAAATTGATTGGGAATATCGATGATGGTGGTGAAGACGAATTCGCTGGAGATGTAGTAGCTCATGTTCGATTACATCAGACCAACATGCCTTCTGTGGAAGGTATACTGACACTTACATTGGTTGGTGGTGAGTACGATGGATGGGATTGGGATGGATCAGAAATTTCTTCTGATCAGGCACAAATTATGATGGATTGTGTCGCTAACGAAGTCTTATAATTGTGTTGGATAAAGAATCTCCGTAACACTAGCTTTTCTTATATCTTCGTGAGGGGAATTTTTGGATTTACTAAATTATTAGGAGGTATGGGAATCCCTATATAACGCTTCATGGATATCTGCTGGCCCCGGCACACCAGCCAGCCCCCTCGGGATATCATCAATATAGAAGATAGCCACATTATCATCCCAATCGAATTCGGGATGGTTAACACGCCAATACCACTTTCCGTCAGTCAGGATCCAATGGTCATCACACAGACGGACATTCTCGCCGCTGAATGACGCTTCATAGCTACAGAGTAAGAAGATGTTTCTGGCGTTTGGGCTTGAAGTCTCGTACGAGAACTTGATTTTATCTTTATGGCTTCGATGCCAATAGACATCTTTATATTTATTTCCTGCTATGTAGTGTACAGCAGCAGGACGCGGAATGGACAAAGAAATAGGCCAAATCTGCTTAATGAAGATATCCCACTTTCTTACAAGTGGGAACTTCCAGGTATAGTAATAACCCTTGGGAGTGGCGACGTTATCTAATTCGCCTTTTGGATCGGGCGGGGTATCAGCCCACTTACGCGAGTTCCGTTTCTGCCACGACTTCCATCGCTCGATTGTGTAGCTGTCTGACATTATCATATCCCTCGATGTGAATTTTGGATTCGTCGAGTTTTGAAAGAGTAGAACCGTTCTGTTGGAACATTCCTTCTTCTGATAATACAATTAATGCCCAAGATTGAAAATTCATGCCTCCAATGCCATCACCCATCGGCAGGGTATATGTATAATCAATTGAAAATTGAAGACCAGGGATAGAATCCGGCACTTCTGGTGGGCATACCTTCAATTTGCCCTTTTTCTTTTTATATCCAACAAGTGCCGAGATACCAGCGACATCTTCTGGACAGAATTGCACCAGAGTCGAAGTACCAATTGGGTCTAGCACGTGTGTGATCGTAACATGTAAAGGCTTAACACGGAACTTTTTAAGATTGCGGATCACATCCGCACCATTCTGGAAAAATTGTATGGACCCAACTTCATTTACAAGATCGTAACCATCAAGCGTGAATCTGCCTGAATGAGTCTTAACATGTCCATTCGAATGATATGACACCAATCGGTTCACATATTTCAAATGTGCTACAACCTTGTAGGTGCCGAATATCAGGTCGCGAAGATACCCCATCAATTTGATGTCGGAATGCAAAATGATTGCGTTGTGGAATGCAATGGGAACCCCGCAGACTGGCCTGTCGATTGGTCTGGTGGCTGAGTTAAGATCGGGATTCTGCATTATTGAACCAATCAGTGATCATTTGCTTGTTTGGTGCGAAGTTGCCCGCGTCGAAAACTTTTACAACTGAACGGATGGAATCTTCGAATCGGCGGCTATCGTGCTTCACTGTCGTGAACCCTGTTCCATCAGTTATAACATCGACACTGAATTGCCCGTCGATTAGAGATTCAATAATCATCAACGGCTTTATTGCTGGGTTTGTGATATCGTAACTGATGTTGAGCAAGTATTTGGCACCTGCATACTGCTCCGGAGCAGTGATCATTTCTGATTCAGCAGCAACAAAGAAAATCCTAGAGATTTCCCGCACTAATGTCAATGTTGGTAAAGGCTTAAAAACAGACTTAACCGGCACTAACTTCAACATCGGCTGTCTCCGGATGGATCGCATTGATAATTCGTGCGATGTACTCATCGACTTTGGGAACAGTCCATGCGTGGATCAAGACCTCAAAATCAGTGACATCGAAGGTCACATCCTCATCGCCCAAAGGTTTAAGCTCGTCCGGACTGGCGAAAGGCGAATCGCCCTTATAGCTGATGGACCACACCCTCTTCCGACGTCCGAATGTGAACTGACCCCTGACATTCAAATCGGACCTGTGGTATTCGCACTGATACCAGGGAGTCCCCCATCCTGATGGATACTGGCTGTCGATTTCGTATCGATCTTTCATCCCCTTCCATCCACCATGGGGGCGAAGTGCCTTCGAAAATGCCGTCTCCCACATGCTGCGTTCGTTCAGTTTCAGGTGACCGATGTAGCAAGTCTTGTGCATCCAATGGCCGTCGATGTAGGCATGATCGACCATGGAGTCGCGGGTGTTCAGCCACCCCTTGCCGCAAATGTTGCAAACTTGACCACGAGGATCACGGATCATGGTCCGCATCGACGTATCATCAGCTTGAATGGCCCAAATCTGGCCAAACTGATCTTTCCCAACCAAGCCATCATCAGTAATGGGTATAAAATCATTCATAATATAGAAGCCTCCCAGTCGTTCATTGAATTCGGATCATCATATATGGTTTCGAAAATCGGTAGTCCGCCATCGGCCCGATCATATTCGAACTTGAATTCTCCCTCGTCGTTGTCGTATCGAGCATTTTCGACCAGCCAATCCCAAGCCTTGGAATAGCCATCGGCCTGGGTTTTGGATCGGAATTCGAGGATGTCCTGAACGGTCCCTTGATAATTCCGTTCCTGGCCATTCCAGTCAAAGACGCGGAGGATTGCAGGTTGTGTAGGTGGGAAGGTCATTTTAGAACCTGTGGTCAAAGGTGTCGGTTTTGATCCAATTGCCATTATCGAATTCGTCCCCATCACTTCCAACTGACTCCGTGAATTCAGGTTCTTCGTCGGGAATCCTGAACATGAGCAGGGGTTGCCGATTGTAGCAGATAGATTCATGGATCGAATGCAACTCGCATTCTTCGAACTTAAGTGTCGGGAATTTGTTCTTGGCGAACAAGAACATCCGAACATACATATCAGGTTGATGACTGTAATTGTCAGGAATCACGTACCCGACGCGACCCCGAGCCACAAAGCCAGTATAACGGAATTTTCTGGAGTCCGGATTGAGGTCAATTGCAAATTGTGTTGATTCTGTGATCATTCTGCTCGTAGTTTCTTTGAAATCTGATTGTTGACTTCGACAATCCCAGACGGTTTGATGTCCGCGATTCGTACCCAATAAATGAGCTTTTTGCTCTTATAGAACTTCAAGCCAGTCTGACGCTTCATTCCCAAATCTGTGTAGTTGATTCTCTCCCAGATCGTCTCGTCAACCCAGAAGTAATTCCGACCCGACACCATCCCATGCTCAGTGGCACCAGACCCAGCTGTGAATGAAACACACACCTGGGTGTCTGGATTGACCACGCTCTGATCAATCTCCAAAGTCCCCTGATACCAGTTCTGGAATGGGAAGATCATGCGGTGGGCAATGCCGTCAAGCCCAGCCTCACGGATACGATCAGCCCCACCCACGCCTTCCTTGAATTCCTCAAGTGCGTGAATGGGAACGATTTTCACGAATTTGGTGAGTGAGCTAGTCACCTACGTCGTCTCCGTTTCTTGGTTCCGCCAGTTCGCTTCTTCTTGGGTTCTGGAGGTTGCCAATCACCCTCGGGGGCTAGGCAAGTCTCACACTCGGGACACCTGAATGACCACTTGTGTCGGTGCTTATGATTGGTCCAGATCTTCTGGAAGGGCATTTGAGGATGCGGGACTTTCTCGTAGGTCACGTACCCAAACCCTGGAACCTCGACATGCATCGTGGCCCCACAACATGGGCATTCCCTTGTTGGCTTTTCAGCTTCCGTCATCAGTGCCTTCTTCCTTGGGCTTCTGGTGGGCTTCAAGGTAGCTGATCACGGTATGCCAATACTCAATTTCGAGTGTTCGCATGACCTTCGCGATTTCCTCCAACTCTTCCTTGAGCCTGTTCCTTGCGTAGTCACACCTGTTCAATTCAGCAAGAAGTGCTTCTCTCGTATTCTTGTCTTCGATCTTGATGATGAGTTCTAGGGCCGTTGTTTTGTCAAATTTTGATGTATAATCGACATGGGTCCCCACCTGATAGGCGACAACAGCCAAGAACTTCTGGAATGAGTGCCATTGGTTGTAGCCACTGATTCTGGCCTCTTCCATTATACGGAGGGTGGGAGTACCAGGTTCGACATTCTCCAGCAGGAATTCAAGACGAGCCTTGAATTGTTCGCTGGTGTCGGTTTTCTTATAGTCGATTTTCATACCAAGGCCCCTGTGTTGGTGAAGGATTGCTGACACATTTTCATGCCACGCCAGCACGCCGCGAGCAACTATTCCCCATCAAGCGGAGCAGAATGAAGCTCCAGTTGCCGTGACTTCTGGATGACCTTTTTGAAATTGCGAATCCAAGAAGGTCCATCCTTACGCCAATAGCGGTAGACGGACACCGAATAGTAATCACCCTTCTTAACCTTCCCATCAGCGTGGTCCTTCCTTGCTGTGTGGTAAGTCGTTCCAATCAAGGTGTTACCACCATCCACGACTTCCGCTTCGCAGCAAGGAGACAGCATTTGGATGTCCTTATGGATGCCTGTAGCACCCCAATATTCATAAGGGCCAATGCCGCAATCGACAGGAACGGGGCTGCAGAATTCACCACAGCTTTCGCAGATGCCATTTTCTTCGCTCATCCTGCTTTCCTTTCTAGCTTATAAAAGACCATTCCCTGCTGTCGGACTTCATCCCCACGCTCCCACAATTCAAAGTCCCGGTTATAGACACGCTCCGTTCGCATGATTGTTTCTGCGGAAGGCAGTCTAACCCGTGGATTTTCCTTCTTTGCTAATTTGTAAGAATAGAGGATTTTGGCACAAAGATCGGTGCCTTCGACGAAGTAAATGTTCGAATCAGGGAATGCGATCTTCATCTGATTTACAACATGTTCGGTCTGGTGAATCGGCAGTTTATATAACCACCGATTTCCCTTCTTGTTTTTCAGCTGAATCTGAGAGAGTAAAATCCCCTCTGGGGCGAATGCGAAGCTGATCATCAAAACTGGTTTGCCCTTGAAGTGGACATAATAACCACATGGGGCATCGAGCCAGGGACGGTCATCCCAATCAGTGATCTTCTCTTCTGTGTATCCCCACTCATTGCAACCTGTGGTATGAATCCAGGTTGTCTCAAATCCTTCAATCCCAAAGTTGAAATTGGGGACAGAATTGAAGTACCTCGCTTGGGTGTTCCACGAGAGGCTATTGTGCCCCCACACCCATGCTGAATTGCCTATCTTGCCATATACTCGATAATGGCGATAATAGCGGTAGATCGAGTCTAATTGTTCCTCGGTTGCCCTGCCGCTTTGTCTTCTATGGTTGAGTTTATTGAACATCCCCTCTGGTCGGCCACCAAATGCATCATGAAACTCACTCATGATGTAACTTGAATGATGAGCCTTGCAAATATCAGCGAAGCTGAATCCCGACATCGATCGCACACAATATCGATGCCATTCCTCCTTGAATTTGGCGGTGTCGAAGCCATAGTCCTTAAAGTATTTGCTGTATCGAGACAGCTTACCTTGTATGTCTTCGATCGTATCGATAGCTGGGTGCAGATCATCCATCTTGCCATTAGAATCCTGGTCAAGATAGGGGAGACGTTCGGTCAGAGATTCAAGAGGGAAACCCTGTAAACTCATCGTCTGTTCCTCTTCATCCAATTTTCGAGGTAACTCTTGGCATATGTAGCTAGAGACACAGTAGCTTTACCACCCTGTTGGCTATAAGCGTGAACCACGTAATTCCCCACATTGTTGCGGTAAATCGTGGTGTAGAAGTTCTGATTCGTGATCTCGTTCGCTATTTCTGGATTGGTTATCTTTAATAGCTCATCCCTGAAAGCCACTCTGGCAGTTGCAGCTGGCAAAGTAGTCATTAAGCTGAATTCGATGTCGTCTGCATTATCGGCGAGATTGAAGAGATCCCTGAACCTGTCGATGAAGGTCATTGCCCGATTGATTGAGTCCATTGGGTCTGACTCGGGGTTCACAATATTGCCATGCCGAAATTCAAGATATTCATAATCCTTGCTTCCGGATGTTGCACCAGAAATGAATCCGATGACCACTTTATCTTCTTCGAATTTGACGATCGGATTGCCAATGAGGGAGAGGATCAAGCCTTTGCTACGCCTGACCCACCCGATACCCCGCTCATCGAGTTCCTTCTCAACTGCTCTTTTCAGAACCTGCTCTATTGTGGCTTGTTTAGGCATACTTTTTCATGCCACGACAGCACGCCGCGAGCAACTGTTGTGTGAGGATTTAGACTTTGCACGAGCGGTAATTAGGATTTTTGGAGTAATATCTCTGTATTGCGACGTATTCGACACTCGTGTCGAATTTGTGACAGAGAAATAAATAGGGAATCACCATGCTACAGCGAAAAGTATCCGAATATAAAGAAAATGAACAGATTCGATTCGTGCCAGGACCGAAGAATCTAAGCGACCAGATGGAACAGATTATTATGTCCGAGGTCGTAAACAGGATACAGAAGTATAACCCCGATCTAGATGTGAAGTTAGTTAATGTCGATATTAAGATTGATATAGGACATGCAGTTGGGATGCAAACGCCGCAAGGGATGCCTGATGCTTAATAGGCAGCATGGCGGTCTTTGACGCCAAAATCATAGACCTCAACCATACGCTTCAACTCTTCAATCACAGTTTCTACGTGTTCGGGCTTGATATCCACCGATAAAGTATAATGAGTTGGTGGTTTTTTCTGATTTCTATCGCGGTAATTCCGCCAACGCGGCGAGATATCCACGGAATCACCGCCTAGATCGTCATACTTATGGATTTCCTTATCGTGGGCTTCTTCTTTTTCTGCCCTTTGCTTTTTCTCTTTAAGCTTTTCTTCCACTTCAACAAAGTAATTGATGATATTTCTAGTTAGGGTTTTAATATTGAACCCAGACTGCGGCTCCGCTTGAGACTTATAAATTTCTTTGGACATATAGTGACCACGGCCAGTATTAGCATAATGGATGCGAAACCTAATCGGGTCAGTAGACTTGTTTCTTCTCCACTGGTCGCCGCCAAAAACACAATCTGATGTAAAGGGTAGCCCATTGATGCTGGTGATTTTGCAATCTTCGAACTCAACACTAAAACTGAGTTCCTTCATATAATTAACTACGGCCTTGATGACTTCCTTGCGTCGCTCGAAAGCATCAGGATATTGCTCAGGATCGATTTTTAGAATCTGATCAACTGACATTTTCGCCCCTCATTGCATCACGGATTTTCTTGATAGCTTCATCTTCATTGATGAATTTGATGGGTTTCTTGGTTTTCGTGTCTAGGACTTCAAGCCTTCCATCTTCGGTAATTGTACCAGCCCGTTGCTTGTGGCGAGTGCTGATGCTTGAACCTCTACCAGAAACTTCACACATCTGAATCCGGACAAGGAATTTGTCATTGTTCGGCAGGGTCGGGTCTTTCTTAGAGTAAACCTCCATGGAGGTAATAATAGCATGGTCAATATCGGTACCACGCCAAGACGCGATTGAAAATTCTTGTTTCGGACTAATAGTGACTCTTAGAGTATGATGTTCCAACAGCTTTTTATTTATAGAGTAATTTTTGGAAGTAGGAAAATAAATAGAACTGACACCAGCGTAATTAATGTCAGTTCTGGTGCCATTGACATTTAAAGAATGCTTGGTTTTCTTGAATGAAGCTTTCTTAAGAACAAATTCAAAAGCTATAGACTCTTTGCCTGGAATTTCAATATAATCCTTGATTTCTTTTTCGATTTGATCAACAACATCAGTAGAGATTGATGTTTCGATTTCGATTCGTTTTGTGGTTCGTTTCGCCATGGTATCCCCTTACACAACGAGGCCACCCGAGCAATTGCCCAGGTGGCCTCGTAGGAGCAAAAGCAAGAACATCAGTCGCTGGTGACTGTATTCTCCAACTCGTTCTTGTCGTGGGTCTTGGGGAAGTGCTTGGCCAAGTGCCGACCGATGCTCGTAATTGCATCAATCAGGCCCACGGCTGGACACTCCAGCTTCGCCCCATCCACGATCTTGGCCACTTCTTGCTCCCAACGATCAGCATTGACCTTCTCGTTGATAGCCTTGTCAGCCACGATTTCCACCCGCTTCTCGTCCACCGAGATTAGGATGAGGATACCAGTTGCTCCCTCAGTCTGCTGAATTTCGAGTTGATCGAACTCAGAGAGGGCACGGTTCTTGACTCGCTCTTGGGGAGTTTCACCCTCAGAGTCCTTGGAGTCACCAACCACATGGATGCAGATTTCACCATCAGTCTTGCTCTCAGCGTACTTGATGGCTTTCTCGACGATCTGAATGCCCGCTTTGGACATGAATCGGTCTACTGCCGATTGCTTGAGTGGGTTAATGAGATTAGTAAGCATGATTTCCTTTCTTGTGTTTACCAGCCGCCACCGGCTCCGCCACCACTAAATCCACCGCCTCCGAAGCCTCCAAAACTACTGCTAGAACTGGAGCTTCCGAAACTTCCAAACCCGGTGCTTCCGAGTCCAAATGACGATGAATAGGATTCAGATCGGCGTCTACGTTTACGGCGTTTACGACGTTCTTCATCTTCTCTACGTCGTTGTTCCTCTCGGCGTTTACGACGTTCCCGTTCACGTTTGGCTTGGGTTTGTCTATTGATGTCTTCGGCCAATCGGTCTTCTGGTTCTTTGGGTTTTGGTTTAGGTCTAGACTTACCAGCCGCCGCCAGCCCCACCACCGCTGAACCCGCCACCGCTGAACCCACCGAAACCACCGGACGACGAACCGGACGAGGACCAAAACCCACCGCTCGAAGAACTGCTGCTCGACGAACGATAACCTCCTCCCCCTGACCAGCTACCACTCCCACCGCTACCGCCAATGAGAATGAGCAGGAACAGAACAACAATCACAACAAAGACAATGATAACCACCGGATTAACATCCGATCCAGTAGCCTCATCAATAGTGTAAGCACCACCGACAATCCCAATGACCTTAGTCACATAATTGTCGATACCGCCATAGAAGTCCCCGGCCCTAAACTTGGGAGGGAGTTCCTGGTTGATCAAAAGGCCCACCTTGCCGTCAGGCAAGACACCCTCCAAGCCCTCCCCAACTTGCATGTAGAACTTCCGGTCTTCCACGGCGATAAGCAGGAGAAGACCATTATCCTTTTCTTTGTCACCGATGGCCCATTGTTCTGCGATCCTGAATGAGTATTCCTGAGCTGACTCATTCCCCGTGGTCTTAACCGTCAGGACTGCAAACTCATTGGAAGTGCTGTTCTGCCAACCCTTGAGCTTAGCTTCCAACTTCTTCTCATCTGCAGGATCGAGAATACCGGCCTTGTCATTGACGTAGCCGTATGGTTTGCCAGCCTTGCTGGCGTCCCCACCACCAGAATTGGAAGTCTGGGCGGTAATGGTGGAAGTGGCTGTAGACGCAGCCTTGGAGAAGATCGGGAGTGCTACCCCGATCAGTAAGGCGATGATTGAAATCACCACCAAGAGTTCAATGATTGTGAACCCACGATTACGCATTTTCATCGATTGCTCCTTTTAATGGGTGGGAAGCGAGGGACGTCCACTTGCAAACGCAAATGGAGATCTGTTGTCCCTCGCGTGTGGGAAACCCCACTCCCACCGTGTGCGATTGATCATTCAAATGAGACGTCTGGGACCTTCTCGGCTCCCTCTTCGGCCTTGAAGTATTCCCGCTTGTCCACCCCCGCAACTCCAGCGAGTAGGGAATGAGGGAACTTCCTAATCCGAGAATTCTGAGTGCCCACGGACTTGTTGAACCTCTGTCTCGCGATGTTGATGCGATTCTCGGTCCCCGAAAGTTCGTGTTGGAGGTTCATGAATGCTTTATCCGCCTTCAAATCGGGATACTTCTCGATCGTGACGAGTAGGCGGGAGAGAGCACCTGAAAGTTGGGACTCAGCAGCTGCGAGTTTTTGCATTGCAGCCGGGTCATTCAGTACGCCCTTGAGATTGATGTTGTTGACCTGCTGGCGTGCCTTGGTCACTTCGGTAAGGACCTTTTCTTCCTGCTTGGCATATCCCTTAACCGTACTGACCAGGTTGGGAATCAGGTCATTACGACGCTGGAGGTTGGACTCAACGTCAGCCCATTCATTGTTGACTGTCTCGTCTCCGGTGACGAGAGTGTTGTACATCGAACAGCTGCCAATTCCTAAGAGGATGACGAGCACGAAGATGCACGTGAAAAAGACTCCAATGGCCTTCATCATGGTTTTTGCTCCTTTGTGAAGGTTAAATGATTGATACCGACATTACAATCTCTGGTTTGCCGGGCTTTAGCCCGAAGGATTTGAGGTGATTTGCTAATTCATCAAGTTGCTCCTTTGTTGGGATTTCATCATACGGAATATTACTTCCGCAAGTGATGCGTTGAGTGATCTGTTTTTCTCCGCAGCAAAATGAATCCCCCTCGGATTCCAGATCCTGGGCAAACACAATAGGTCTGGATTCAGCGTAGAAAATAACCGTGTGCTGCTCGCCAGAAGGGCAGTACCCTTTATAAGGGCCAGCGATAGCATCAATTAATTCTTCATAAGAAAAGTCACCGTCACGTTCATCAAATACCCGTTCCCCCACAGTGTATTGGAATCCCTCGTCAAAAGATGCCGTTTTGAAAGCCTTGTAAACGTCATCGAGTGGGAGTTCATACCCAACAAAAGCATCGAAATGGTAATAATCACTCACCACGATGCCTTTCTAGATCTTTCAAGTGCGTTTCACGGATAAAGGCACAAATCTCGCTGCCACAATCGTGGCTTCTATGGGTGCGGCACCCGAACATCTGGTAAAGCTGCTCTTCTACCTCAGGGTAAACCCGAGTCTTATCACCCTCAGTGGATCGAACAGCAGCAGCCAATTGATTCTCACCCCTACGAAGATAAGTCAGAATCGTACGAACACAAGAAATCCCGCGTCCGTCATTCTCTTTAGCCTGGAGTTCATCCAACCTATCAATATCGGCTTGAGTCGTATTCATCACCGTCATCATCATCCTCTTTGACGAAAATCTGACCCGCTTCCTCGATAGGGACAAAACCCTCAGCCATAATCCGACCGCGAATTGCAGGTAAGACCTCGACTACTTGGGAGCCATAGAGAGACGCACCACACTTCTTGCAGCCCTCAAGCTTGAGAGTCACAGAGTCACATTCTTCGCAGACACAGATCTGAAATCCATCAGGCATCCGTGGCTTTGGGTCTACGAAATCTTCGAAATCATTGCCGAAAATACCCATTATTCCACATCCCTCTTCTCATTGCAGTATTTGGTGATGTTGACGACTATGTAATTCTTATCCTTGATCGTGAGGCGTTGGACTCTTGGAGCGATGTCTTCCTTTGGTACAATATGAAGACGTCGATCTGCTTCGGTCCTATTGGCAGTCAATTGTTCGGGAGTTGCGTGTCGTGCAGTGTACCAATCATCACCATTTGTAATGATCATTTCTGCACAATCATCGACCCATGGGCTGGCAATAAAGCCAGTGGGGACAGGCTCGAAATTACCCATCCAATAGATCTTGACCATGAACAAAGGGTCATGGCCAGGGCGTCCCTCAGACCGCATAACCACACCATCCTCAATGGTGCATAGGGAAACCACTTCTACACGAGTGACGGTCTGTTCAGCGATATTGCGGAAAGTAAGCATTTAATCCTCCTCCACTTTAGTCACTTCTGTTGGGAAGTAATAATGCCGTTTCTCTCCATCTTCGAATTGGAGAGTGATGTCGTTGTATGAAGCATCTACAAAGCGGCCAACCATGCGACCAATTTGGCCCGCATGATCACCCTTCAACGCTTTATAATAGCTCGGTTCCATTTTACCCCTTTGGAAGAAGTTTTACGAGAGTTTCCAAGGCGACCAAATCGCCACGAGCATCATCTAATTCAGCATGCTGATCGACAGCATTGTACAGTTTGTCCAGATTTTCACGCATGCTGCGGAGTCTGACTTCAATCTGGCCGACGATAGTGGGGTTCGGTTCTGCCATACCTTTTCATGCCACGCCGCGACGCCGCGAGCAATCATACATTGCGGTATATATCATTATGATCGACCTATCAAAAGCAACCGGATTCGGAGATGAACACCGAAGTGGCTGGTCATACGTCATAGATTCCCTCATGCCGCTGCACTCCGAAGATGGGATATTTTTCGATGACTTTATTGAAAGATCCCATTCATGGAATGCCATGTATAATTATAATCACGGCATCATTCCTTACAACAAACCATGGGTCGGAATCGTCCACAACCCCCACAACATGCCACAATGGTTCGGCTGGGGCAACTCACCACAGAGTATCCTAGCCAGAGAGCCGTTCAGGCAGAGTCTTAAACATTGCAAAGGATTATTCACTCTCTCCAAGTACGCTAGGGATTGGTGGAAACCCAGAGTATCAGTACCAGTTTGGGATGTTTATCACCCAACAGAAACTCCAGATCTAAAATGGACACCAAAGGCGTACGAACAAAACGAAGACAAGAAGATAATCCAAATTGGTTATTGGTTGCGGCAAATCCACGCCATCCAACTTCTACCAACTAAGATGAAAAAGGTGTGGATTGTCCCTAAAAATCCGCATGCTAAGAAAATGCAGGAGGTAGAACGGTGCACGATGGATTTGATAATGCACCGGCCAGAAAATTATGTGGAATCACCATGGCGTCCAGATGATGTTTATGACAAAATCTTAAGTAGGAATATAACCTTTGTTTATTTATATGATAGTTCTGCAAACAATGCTGTAATTGAATGTATTGTAAGGAATACGCCGATATTAGTGAATCGGCATCCAGCTGTCGTAGAGTATCTGGGTCCACAGTATCCTCTTTATTACGACAGTTTAGAGAAGGCCGCGTCTTTGGCCGAATCTGTTGAATCCTTGGTTGAAGGATACGAATATCTAAAACGGATGGACAAAACCTTTTTGTCTGCGGACTCTTTTATAGAGTCGGTTAGGCAATCCATCAAGAGCATATTATGATAGTTAGTAAAGCAAACAGATTCGTGTTTGTACACATGCCAAGGACCGGGGGAACAGCTGTAACTAAGGCATTAAAATCATATCTCTCGGATCAAGACACAATCTGGGAGTATATGCATAAGCATAGAACCATCACCAAACTAGCCCAAGAGCGTGGTAAATGCATACTTAATTATTATTGTTTCACCATAATGCGGAATCCGTGGGAAATGATCCACAGCGATTGGTATTATGCCAAGGCTATGATGCTCCCACAACACAAAGAATGGAGAGAGAAAAACCAACCAAAATTGGCCGAATGGGGGAAGACCTTAGAAGAGCATTCTAAATTATCTCTTCTGGATTTCATTATAGCCAAGTACAGAAAGCCTTGGTATAAGAATGGGATCTTCAATTATTACTGCTCGATAGGTCCTGTTCACATGATGAATTATATTATTCATCATGAGAGGATGAATAAAGACTTCGAGACTGTATGTGAAGCTATTGGGTTGGGTGGGGTGGAGCTTAAGGTGGTCAATTCGACCAAGAAGCTCAATAGTGAGGGGAGGCCACCTTATCAGGAAGATTATTCTGATGAGGCTAGATTACTGGTGGAATCGATCTGCAAGCAGGATATTGAGAAATTCAACTACGAGTTTTGACCGGCTTGCAGACGTAGTTGGTAGGATTCCACCCATTCTCGTACGGGGTTAGTCCATAATCCGCCCAACTGGCCTCGTTGATTGAATATTCTGTATACTTAAAATTGATCCGCCTGTACTTGAAAGTACAAGTATGATCACAAATAGAAAGTAGAAGAAACTCGCTAGTTCCACCTGGATCATGTTTAATTAAGCGAGTACCAAACGGAAGTTTCCTCAGGTCTTCTATAGATAGCCTGCCGGGGAATGGAGGGCAGTTTTCACTGAGTGGTTTTGATTCAGTGACTCTGACATGACCGTCGCGATATTCATAGCTTCGGATCTTATTTTCTTTGATTTCCATATTACGCCTTACTATGACGTTTGAATAGATCGATGATCATCAGAATGGTGATGATCGGCCCGAATAGGAAACCAGAAGCCGCCGCATACAATTCCTTGGACTTGACTTGCTTCCCGCTACGAAATACTTTGATAGCGATGAGTGAAGAAATCCATCCAATGGCGAGCCAGATGAGAATGTAAGACATGATTGCCTCCGAAGAGTGGGTGGGAAAGACGGGCATTTGTGAGCTTGCATCCTTTACGATTTTCACCGCCAGCAGGTCCTTGGGAATCCAAACCCCGTCCTCTGGAGCATCACAAACTTTACCGGATGGTCGGCCCGTCGAAACTATTCAGTCCAATCATCAATGAATCTTTGGGCAACCTCAGAATTAACAAAATTGCGATTAGACCCATTGGGTAAGTAAACCACACTACCAGTTCGTTGAGGCTTGCCAGTTTTTTGGGCTTCTTGTAAACAACTGCCTCTGAATTCAAATGATGGGATGGGTGCTGATGGCTCCACTAGATTGATAGCTGTCCCTATCGTTGACTCTGAATCGGACAGGATTACTTGAGTGCCAGAATCAGTATGACTCACAACAAGAAATGGATCATACCCGTCTAATTTGCCATCAGATGATACCAACCAGCGAAAGTCAAACCAAACTCCAACGACGGTGTATTCAACGCCATTTTCTTTACAAACACAAACATCGCCGATTGAGTCGAGTTTCATCTTCTTATCTCCGCATTTAATGCAAGGGACGGGCTTCTCACCCGTAGGGACTCCGCAAGTCCTGGTTACCCATTCACGTTCGTGGAAGTGCGGGCTTCCACCCCTATGGGCAGCACCTTGCTCGCTTCATGAGGCAGATCAAGCTGCCTGGGATTCACTCACATTGGCGAGGCCGACGAGAAGGTCCAGGTCCATGTCAGCATCCCCGGTCCACTCCCAGCCGAAGTCGTTGTCGCGGGTGACAACGCCCTTCTTCTCATACCGGTAGAGGACCCTGTTCACATCCTTCTTGGTCAGTCCGGGAACTGCCAGACGCTTGCGGATGTCCTTGGCCATCCCACCTTCGCTGCGGACGGCTTGGAGGACCTGCTTCTCGAATTCCGGCTTGACACCGGACTTGGGGGCATCGTCGGTCTGGGCGGTTTGGGTGGCGTTATTCATGATCAAGGCTCCTGTATGGGGGTGTGAAGAAAAACGCTGTCCTGTCGCACTCTTTCGTGACACGCTCACGTTGCGGAAGAAACTGCTTCTTCGTGATTATTTAAAAATGTGGCTTGGCTTCGCCGGTCGTTATTCGCCTACCCAGTTGCCACCGCTAGATGACACACTCACCAAGTTACCGGAGCGGGCAACACTCCACCACGAGACTCTTTCGTGACACGCCAGCACGGCGAACGAAACTAGCTGTTTTCTTTGATCTGATTCAAAATATGCTCTGGATTATCACGCAATAGACCAAATCGAGTAGTCACACGACGTTCAGCCAACTTGTGAAAAATATCATGAAGATCGCTCAGGAGTTTAGACATCTTCATCACATCAGCCCACTGTCTAGATTCGGGGCTGCTGTTTATCTTATGAATAGAAATCGCGTTCTCGGCTTCCGCTCTTAAATCGGACGGAAACTCTGGATCAGATATCACCTGATTGATAATATCGATAGCTTCTTGTTCTACTGATATAGCCGAATCCGTGTCACCAGATGATAGGTGATTAGCGGCTTCCCGTTCTCTTGAATCGAAAAAAGACGTCATGCCCTTCTATGCCACGCGATCTTGCCGCGAGCAATTACATGACGAAAGACAAAGCCCTTTTAAGATTGGGCGTGCAGAAATTGATCTTGCGGGCTTGGGGATCGAAAAAGACGTGAGCGTCCAGATTTTCTTCTATGTCGTCTGGTGTGAGTAGCCGAACAACATAGATGTTTTGCATTCTGGACACTAGAAAGGTGCTGCCATTATAAGCTATTTCTATTGAATCTAGAATCGACTCTAGAGTTAAACCCATATATTAAATTTGATAATCTAAATGTTGCTGACGGCAGTGCAAATGCCCTTGAGTAACTTCCTGACAAAATCACTGACCAAGGGACGCCATTTATCTGTGCCTTTGATGGGGTCATACCCCATCATGGTGAGTTGTACACTCATCGCCATCTGCTGCTTGATACGGGTAAGGGCCACTCTATCCTTGCCCTTGCCAATCTCATCAACAAACCGACATAAAGTGTCAGTTGCCTTATCGGGCCGATTGACAACTTGTGCTATAGCACGGTCAATCGATTTATTGGCGTCATCTGAGAGTTCTAGATTTTCAAAGATTTCGTGGTGGTCAGTCATGCCTATTTACCAGGCTTGACCATACACTTACAAGGAAGTTCGCACTTACACCACCCTTGGACACGGGCAATGCTTATTACATCCCTTGATGAACATCAGAGCAAACCCCATAATGAGGATAATGGGTAGGAGTTTTCCTGGATTCTTCCTCTTTGGGCGAGAAGGGATCCCCGATGGGTTGAGTGCAGCATCCATAATGGTTCTCCGAAGGGTACAAAATAAATTTGACCCTATTTAGAACCGGACACCAATCTAACAAGCCGTTGTATACGTGCTTGACGTTCACCCTCTTTGGCGGTTTGCTTGCTCTCTTCCCATTTCTTCTCGTCGGGGTCGAGACGGTCGAACTGCGGATACCTGCCATCATATCTGTCTTCGGGCCTGTACATGGCGTTCCTTTCGATCTTGATGCCATTTATTAGTGTCAGTCTTCAATTTCAACAGAGCAGCTTGCCGTTTGTCCTCATCACAACGACCCTTCATTGATTCCAGCCACCGAATTGTGTCCTTGGAATCGTTGAAGTAGTCGAAGATCATATCCGGATTGTCAAGAATTTCTCGAACGATCATCCGTGCCTCTTGAATTTTCCAAATGAGGTGAATTCGGGTCGCTTGATGGTCCCATTGAGGATTCGATCGATATATCGATCAACCTCAAAATCTTCTTTGGTCCCGTCTGGATGACAAACCTGCCCTTTGTAGTAGCACATCCACCCATGGTTCCTGATCCATTGGACGGCTTTCTGCCGGGACGGGAATTGGCATTTCTTACCCTTATTGGGTTCGGTTTCGTGCCGAGCATACACCCATTTACCATCCTCACGATACCTTACGGTATACATGCCAGGTAAGATCTTATCACGCTTTTTTCGCTTTTTGGGCATTTCTTCGTTCCACTATTCGGCTGGCATTCATCCAGACCCTATGAAAAATCCATTTATCTTGGGCAGGGGATGCATTCTTTGGTGTCTCATTCACCAACAAGGGGCAGCCAGTTTCATGACACCATTCGAATGGGTAGCACTTAGCTGACCAATACATCCTCTTTCGTATCATGCGTAGTCGAGGATTCATTCTTCACCTTCGGAAGGAACTGTATCTGCCAACACCCAATTCCTAGAGGATTGGCGATCACGGCGGTTGTCCGTGAAGGTATCAACCTCGGACCATTGCCAGATGTCCTGCTCACCACCGACGATGACTTCCACGGTCTGGACGCCTTCATCAGAGTGGGCAATCATCGAGTCGATCTGATCGACCTGACCTTTGAGATGGTAGTGGCGGCGGATTTGCCTGGGTAGAAGGTTGGCTTGGATGTTGTTGGCCATAGCAGTCTCCTTTTTTCTCTCGGCCAGATAAGCCCTAATAGGGGCACGTAGGTCTTGCTGAACTTGGGCACCAGAACGTTTCTGGAGCCTCGGGGATGGCTTTCTCTTGGTTTCAAGGGCTTCCATAGCCCTCTGATATCTCATCGGCTCGGGCGATCTCTGGAAGCCCCTTCCGTGGCCTCCACGGACTCCTTTTGGATTCCTGATGATCGATTCAATCAAGATCCTAGTGTATGGATCTCCCATGCTTTCGAGACGACGTATTTCCTGCCGCTGATGGTAGGGCAGAGCATCAAACTGGGCCTGAGTATATGGAGGGGCAGATCTCATTGGATAAACTCCATAATGATTCTGGTGATTTCGACACTATCAACGCCAGAAATTCTCTGGATGTGACCGACAGCAGATTCGAATTGCTCCTTCTGTACTCGTTCATCCTTCATGATGTAAGTGGAATTATGGTAGGTCATGTCATCCCATGACTTGTAATGGACGGACACACCTTCTCCATCATCGCGAACTTCCAACCACCCACTGTCGCTTTTGTAGCGGACTAGATGGCAATCTTTTTCGAATTCCTTAGGCATTTTCCCTCTCCCACTTGTCACGCTCTTCTCGGGTGACAGTGACGAATTCGAATTTACCTGGGCAAGTGAGGGTGGGCAGACCTTCCGCTGCAGCAATTGTGGGTTCTGCCACCCACCTGATCTGGCACCAAACTACCCGATCTTCATAATCGACCGGGAAAGGTGCACGATCATCGGGAACCCTAACTGGGGGAGTGCCTTGCCTCGCGAAAAGCATTCTCTTCGCGATATCTGAACCCTTAGCTGACCCGCTGAAAATGACCTCACTCACTTTCAACCTCTCTTCCCCACTTACCGGCGAAGATCAAGGTTTCCAGAACGTACTCGATCACTTCGATCAGAGTCTGGGGAGAGTCATTGGACCACAACTCAGGAATGTGATTTTCGTACTTCGAAACCACTGGACGGTGGATCTTGGCACCTTCCTGCTTGGACTTGGGCTGGAAGCAGAAATTGATGTTCACGTTGTCCGAAGTGATCGAGACTTCGTGATACCAGCTGCTGACCACTTTCACATGGACAGTTTCGGGGTCGGGAGGCGAAAGATGAGAATTCTCATCCACCAAAATCCCGCCGAACCCGTAGTTCAGGGCGAAGTCCAGTTCGTGAGTGGTAACCTGGGTGGGATCATTACCGAGAACACAGCTATTCTTCGATCCCATGTTCTCCAAGATGGAGAGCATCACTTCGGTCAGATTAGTAGCTGGCAGCTTGGCCAGCCCACCACAATCAACTGTGCGTGAAGTATCCAACATGTCGCGGCTCCTATAAAGCGTGCTATCTGACGCTTTTTCATGCCACGCCGCGACCGCGAGAGAAACTGCTGTCTATACAAAAATAGCCCGGCAACTCGAAAGCCACCGGGCTACGGAGGGGAGAAAGCGAATCAGAAAATCAGAACTTTCGGGGGAAGCTCCTACCCGACTTCTGCTTACGAGCGGAAGTAGGCACAGAACCAGCCTTAGTCGATGAAGAGTGGGGCTTATCCTTGCTTCCGATTCCCCGATCATTCGCCCAACTGCCACGCAGTTTCATGAATAGAGAACGGGCCTGACCGAGTGTCAACTCGACACCCTTCTCCGCGAAACGCTCGCGGAATTCAGATGGACTTGGAATGCGGCCCAAGGCCCCAGCCATCTTCTTTGCCCTTACCAGAATTTGATCGTCACTTGGGAGTTCCTTAGGCACTGTGCTGCTCCATAAATAGGGGTGCTGTTTTTCTGTAGCCGTTGTATCGCAATGTTTTCAAATACTGCTCGGCCCACTTACCTACTCCAGACCTGCGTCTATAGGGGCAGCATGCTGGGTCCACCGAGCAAGTAGAGATAAACCGATCTGGCTCCCTGTTCATCGTGAAATCGATTTGAGGAAATACCAATTCTGCTTCCGCTGGAGTCAAGTAATCGACTGCCAATTTACCACTAGACGGAGCCTGCCTCTGTTGCAGTACGGCAGTCAAATAGGGAGCCTCTGGAATTGTGAAGTGTGATCCCTGATGGCAGGAACCACCCACTGTACTGAGCCTATCAATATTGGTTTCCACGCCATAATGGACCCTGGAAATCTCAACACTGAAATAGCTGATGCCCGCACAGAATGCCGCGATATTAGTATGCAAATCTCGCTTCTTATTGGAACGGACCAGCCTGCTGAGTTTCGCACTCACCAAGAATGCTGGTCCAAGATTCCTAGTGGGTTTAACACCTAAAATTTGGAATCCATCACCCAAATCACAATCACCATCGAATGACTTCGAAGTGAAGGAGTCAGGCATCAGGACCAATGCATCTTTGTGCACTGGACACGGTGGAGTAGGGATGGCTACGATGAGCATAGTCATGTCAGCGTAGTCATCCCACTCCTTTACATCGTACGGCGGGATGTAAATTTCATCATTCATGGACGTCTGTATCTGCATAGATGTTGTTGTGATCCCTCTCATCTTCGCGATCCTCGTAGGAATCTACAATTCGGACGTTCGCTGCGACATTCGGGACTTCAACAACGATGTCATCGTCATCATTCTTGGGACTCTGGTCTTCCTGATTCTCCAGTAATGGGATCTGCTTGACGTTGGGATTCAAAATCCCAAGCATCCTGTTGATTCCCTCTTGGTTCGAACACATGGAAATGACTTGATCCACAGTGGGCAATGAACTCAATAGCCTCACGGCAGTCTGCCGGTCATTGGCAATGAGGAGTTCTTCCAGAATCCTATTCTCAGCATCGGTGATGACATTCTCGATGCGATCACGGTACCGACTGGCAAGGGCAACCCTCTGCCTGGCCGTGTTTCGGATGGCAACTTCCTGTTCCTGGGCAATGGCGAGTTGCCGCATGTACTCCTTCTTCTGATCAGTGAGTTCAGCACAATGCTGCTCCGCAATATCATCAGAAGCACGAGCCAACTCATTTTTCAACTTCTCCTTCTTCCCATTCCGGTCAGCTTGGAGAGCATCGAATTCAGCTTTGTGCCGCTCCTTCATTTCTTGGAGCTTGCCTGCATATTCATTGTCCACTTCATGGATCTGAGCATTGATCGAGGTACGGCGATCCTCAATCCGAGCTTCAATCTCGGTAGTGATCTGATCATCTACACCAGCGATCATATCATTCAATTCCCCAGCGGAGAACTGAATGTTGGCCTCAGTACGGAGATTCTGAATCGCAGTCCCTTCATCCTGAGCGAGTTCAACCCTCATCGATTTGATCATCGAAGCGGCTCTGCGTTTAATCGCAGCTTGGAATTCCTTCCTTTCAGAAGCAGAAAGAGGAACGGGCAATTCATTTTCGGGATCAGGCTTTGAATCCTTCGCCATCAATAATCTCCTTTGCCTTTTCTAGACAATCATCGATACTAAGAACCTCACCGTCCAGCTGTGCCTCAAACACACGCTTGAGGATTTCACCCATTTGGGGACCCGGCTTTACTAAATCAGCCCCGAGTAGGTGACGCCCCAGCAAGATCGGCTCTGGCTTCTCGTTCTCCACACGAAGCTGTTCAGCAACTACCATCCAATCCAACACGGGATTCTTCTTCTCAAGAGGGGGACGCCCACTATGGTCAGCTTCACAGACACGTGACCATTGCTGCATGGTGGCTGGATGCAATCTGTACGATAGCCTTCTCACAGTCCTAAGACTGGGAGGTCCCGGTTCCCTAGAGAACTTACCAGATCGTACATGCACCATATGTTCAGCCACTAAGGGAAGAACATGATCGATGATATGCTTAGGTGCACGAAGTCTGGATAAGAATTCCTTGGCGATTGGTACTCCTTCTGGAGCGTGCTTGGGAGAAATCCATCTGCCTTGATCATTCTTCACTGTGGTTGTAGCCTTACCCACATCATGAAGAAGTGCAGCCATAAGGGCTACAAGTTGTTCCTCACCGAATAGGTCATCCCTGATGCAGATATCAGCGGCTGCATCACATACATGGGCAGTATGCTCAAATGCATTACCCTCTGGATGCCAGATCGGGTCCTGTTCGGTCATTAGGAGGGCTTCAATTTCCGGAAATAGGGAAATCCACCCAGTGTGTACGAGTAGCCGTAGTCCGTTACTTGGGAACGGACCTCTTGCCCAATCCTTCCACTCATTCCAAATCCTCTCAACTGAGATGTGAGAGGCATTGGCGAGCATATCGTAGCTCATGACAATGGTATCGGGGTCCATATCAAACCCGAACCTGGATGCGAATTTCATCCCACGCAATACACGAAGTGCATCTTCCTTGTAAGCCGGGGAAGTGGCTCGGATGATTTGATTCTCGATATCCTTGACACCGTTGAATGGATCAATGATATTACCACCCATATCCATGGCGAGACTATTCATAGTAAAGTCTCGCCGGGAAGCAGCTTCCCTCGGCGTCATAGATGGATCGAATGAGCATGCAAAATCTGTATGTCCAACACCCACTCGATTATCTCGTCGAGGGATACTGACATCAATACAATTGTCCACCTTGATGATACCGAATTCACGACCAACTTCGCTGATCTTGAAGTGAGTATCTAAAAGCTTTTTGATATCATCAAAACTTAGCCCGTAAACCTCCATGTCCAGGTCTTTGGATTCAAAACCGATCACCCGATCACGTACAAAACCACCCACAACTAAACACTTGGTGCCTAGTTTATGGGAGATTTCGCGTGCCTGTTGCATCAATTCGTTCATGTTCGCTCCTGTGTGATATTCCGTGCCACAAGCGAGCGGCGAGAGCAACTGTTTCATCAAAATTCATCTGGATGCACATCTTTAGACTTGTCATTCTGACAGAAGTCATAATCATGCACTTAGCTGATCTATGGCTAACTAGGTATGTTCTGGATAAATCAGATGAATTAAATCCTATAGCTTATAGATTATGGGACCACCTTGAAATTTATAAGGTCTTGACTGCAGGTTTCGGTATAATGCTACTAGGAATAGTGTGGAAGATAAGACACAGATATCCAGATCACGATAGAATCGGAGGCCGGGCACATGTATATCCAGATGCCCTATTGGCAGTATGGTATATCTTTATGATAGTGGTAATGATAAGATGGTGGGCTTATCTTACTCAGAATCTATAGTAGCCTTCTCAATAGCATTAATCTTAGACTTCAAATCCCTAACTTCGCAGCATAATTTATCAAGAGGCATTGTATCAATCTGCTGCCTAAGGTCCGCCCCAACAGCATCAAAGTTAGGTCCAACTTCTATAAGCGGCCATTTCTCTTTTGTACTTAATAGAGTGCCGTCAGAGCAAACAATGGCGATCCCTGAATCCCCAAAAACATTGGGTATTCCATACGCCTCATATGGGTTAGTGACAATAAAGGCGTTTTTATAACTTACACCAATAGAAGCAATTCTCTTAACATGAAACCCTTTAGCTTTCCTGGGCTTAACTGTCGAATTGCTGATAAGTGCCACAATAATATTGGCGGCTTCTGTGAAGATGTAATTCCCGTCTGCTTTGAATACCACTTGGCTGGGGTATAAAATCGGCACCGATGGTGGAAGGTTGGATGGCGAGAATATTTGGGCATTCTCGTATATTACTTCACCACTGACGCTGATATACTTGGCTTTAATGGTATCTGACATATTATATATTTGCACATATATAAAAACAGGACCACGGAATTCCGTGGTCCTGTTGAAAACCCTGGGATCATGCAGATTGTCAGGCCGAAGCGGCTTCCTCAGTCTCGGCCTTCTCGGCCTTGGACTTCTTGGGCTTGGAAGCCTTCTTCGCGGGTTCGGCAATCGGGCAGTCGGCAACGGCGACCTCGGTGTAATCCTTGGTCAGCTTGGTGACATCCTTCTCTTCGGAGGGGATGGGAAGCTCGTTGGCCTTGAAGTTCTTGCCAGCATTGCCGCTGTAGGTGTTTGCGGACACCCGCACACCACGAGTCTCATCGAAGATGATCCACGCGGAAGCGTCGATGCCCTTTTCCTTGAAGTGTTCCATGTCCTTCTTGAACACCTTGGTGGCGGGCAGGGGTGCCTTGCTCTGTCCATACTTCTTCCGCAGGTCCGAGTCCTTGGTAGCCATGATACGTTCTCCTGAAAAGGGGGTCTTGAAACGGTCTGCCACTTGGCGTGACCTTTTGGCTGCTGGTTCATCGCACAATGCGATTCAGCGAGAAACTAGTTAATTTCACTATCACTACGGATTGCCTTGCTGATCAACCAACGGGCAATCAGCAACGTCGATCTTCTGGTATCCCTTGACCTTCTTCTCCAACTTACCTTCATTGAGGTCGAAGAATTTCGGGGACCACTTCTTCCCTGGTTTATCAGAATAGGTGTTGACGTAGACAACCTTATTTGCCTCATCATCAACCAATACCCAGGACTTCGCATCAATTCCTCTTGATTGGAAGTGGTCGATTGGCTTAACCCATGCTCTCGTGGCTTTCAGGGGCTGCATTTCCTTGCCATACTTGTTTTTCAGATCGTCCGCCATGTTACTCTCCATAAGGAATTATTTGTACCCTCTTATATACGTATTCAGTATATAATTACACTGATTCCCGAGCAAAGTTAGAGAAATGGAGATTTAACATGGCTCACCAAGTTGCATCATGGGGTCCAGTAGCAGTTGACGCCACAGGGAATGTCCTTGATGGTAAGGCTGGAACCATCGGTCAAGTAGCAAGTTCAAGCACCGAGTATAGGGTATTCCCAAAAACAGGGAATGCCAATACTAATAATTATCCTACCCTAGAAGCTTACCTAGATGCTGAGCAGGTAGATGGTAGGACTTTAATTTATCTCGGACAATCATTCATTGTCACAAGAAGTTGATATGGTAATAGTAGACTTTTCATAGTCTACTTGCATATTGGGGTCGAGCCATATCTCCACACCAGTCACAGTAATACCGCGACCTTTAATAGATTCTTTTTTCAACTTAGACAGGTCGAAGGACGCTTGAAGAAGGTGTTCTTCATCACTACCCATATAAAATCCAGAAAACTGGATGGTAGCATGTCCGGTGGGAAGAATTAACATTTCCTTGATGCCCCAATCGCGGACATCCATATCAATGTCAAATTCAACGGGGATTTCTTCTGTGTGACCCTCGTCTACGAATCCATCCGGAGTTAGAAGGGATACGCTCGCGTTATTCTTGTACATTATCTTCCTCTATAAGCTTGAGGTCTTTGAGATCCTCAAGGAACATATCGAGAGTTCCTTGAATGACCTCGGTAATTCCGTGGTTCCATCGTCGCGAGACGACAATATGTCCCAGTTCTTCCCCGCCACCATTCCACGAACTCACGTAAATGGTATCAATACCATTATCAACGAGCGTGCGGTTACCTAAAGTTTTGACACCGCTTGTGGACGCTGGTACTCCCGACCCAGCAAACATCTTATACAATGCGGTCCAGACTTCTTCGGTTATTTGCGGCGAATCAACAATCATTTTCATACCTAAAGAAAAAGGAGGGCCGGGCGATAAGCCCAACCCCTCCAATCATACAGGAGCTTGGTTGTGATCAGACCTTGATGTAGGAAGTGGTCTGACTGCCGAGAACGTCCAGGACATTCTCCATGGTATCGGAGTCTTCGTCGCACAAGGCGGCGAGCTTCTTGAGTGACCCCTTACGGATCGTGGTCAACTCGTCAGCTTCCAAGAGGTCGGCGGCTTCCTCGTCGGTGATCTTGCCATTCTCGACCAGTTCCTTGATGGCTTCGGTCAGGTGATGACCCAAAACGTCCATCACCCCATCCTTGGCGATCAAGCCAGAGTTGAACTTGAAGGTCGTGGTGGTGAGGATCATCTGATTGGCCTTCTTCTCGCCGATCAGTTGAACCAGACCTTCCTGCTGTTCCTCAGAGAGGGAGTACAACTCACCACGGTCCTGAACGATCAGGGTGACCTGCTTGCCACTGTGGGATCGGAACTTGGTGGTGTCAGGCATTTCGCCAGTGCTGGCGAAATCCTCAAGGAACCGGGTCAGGACGTCGGGGAGGACGACACCAGAAGCCACCTTCTTGTCGGCCTTGGCTTCCTTTTCCTTGGCACTGGCAGCCACGAATTCATCCAGAGCCTCGCTGACTTCGCCCTTGGGAAGAGTGACGATATTCTCGTTCTTCTTCTTTTTGGACTCCTTAGCGGGGGTGGTCTTAGCTGCGGCGAACGGGTTGGCAAATGCCATACTACTACTCCTAAAAAGGATTCTTCCCGCCTTACGAGTCTCACACAGTGTGAGATTTACGGAGCGGGCGGGACCGACCCTATTGCCTAATAAGCACTAGTGGTGCGTTTCGGTCCACAAGGGTCGGGTCCCGCTCGATCCGTGGTTTTTCGTGTCACGCGGCAACGCTGAGAGAAACTACTCTTCTGGATCTTGGATACTTTTTAAATACCTCTTGATAGCCTCTCGGATGATTATTTGATCCAGCTGAGTCAATATCGAAATGGTAGAAAAAGCGACATCAGGACGAAGAATCTCTTGCCTACTCTGCCGAGTCCTACGTCGCCTACGTCTGCTAGTAGTAATAAATGGGATCCACTCATTGCCATCAGTAGCAATACGAGCAATATATCCACTATCGAATTTTAATTCAGTCAAGAACCAAGCACGATATTTAGGATCTGCAACATCACCAATATTGCCTTCCTCGTCCACACCAATCACATTCTGAATCATAACAGAATTGAGGTATAAAGCCTTCTCGCCGCGTGCAGGGATAATGATACCCTGTAGAGAATCAACCTTAGCGAGATCTTCTACCTTAGTAAAATTTTGAGGTACAACCCCACTTGCTTCCGCTTCTTCAATAGTGTCATTCATCTCCTTAATATCATCTATAACAGATATGACATTGCAAGGATTAGAGAATTTGTAATAGTGTTTCTTATTGACCGTGAAAGTTTCCTTACCAGGATATTTCACTTTAGTGCGTACTTCGAACTCACGGTACTTATCAGTAATCTCTACCCTAATCCTACCAACCTGTGCCCTAATGTTAACCTGGGAGACATTATGTGCTGGTAGAGATAAATGGCATTCGCCGCGAGTGTCGAATCCCGAGTCGTTAAGAGCGGAGTATAATTTTGATAAGTCTACTAGCAGGGACGGACAGGTTTTATACCTGGCATTTGCTTGACTTCGATCACCTGGGGAGACTATGATTTCGAGTGATGAAGAGAAGCCACATAAAAACTTGACCGAATTTGGCTTCGAGTCTAAGCTTTTATACGCCCCAAAGTTGGGGTTGCATGCACTGATCACCGATGCTGCGAGTCTTTTTCTAAAATCCATTCCGATGGTTCTTAGCCGCTAGTTGAGCCAAAAAATCAAGCTCATGCTTCATTCGTTTTCGTCGCTTCCGTGCTTCAAACAGACCAGCTAGAAAACTAATGAGTTTTTTAAACATTTGCGTGATTCCAGTGGGTACGAAACATTTATGACACTACGACCGGTTCTTCGTGTCACGCTGCGTTTCGCGGAGCAGCTACTACCTTGCTGACATCCATTTGTCAGCGATAGTCTTAATTGTTAGCAGAGTTGCTTGAGCAGAAGATTCTTTCTTATCCCATCCCCATTTAGAAACCATTTCCCGCCTAATCTGACGGAAAGTAGGCATGAACTCATTCCGTATCGCATCGGCATAAGGCATGTCAGTTATGGCAGCCTCAAAATCTTGCAAAATGCGGTGTGCACGCATGTCTGGATCAAGCTCGAAATCTTTTGTGACACCATCAGTACTCTTGTATTTGTACTTGATAGTATCAGTTATGGGTTTATATCCCTTGTGTGCAGCTGCGATTTCTTGGCGTAATTGCCGTTCTGCTTGATTTAATGCCCTCTTCAATTTAGGGAGCATCATTTTCTGACGTGCTCTCTCCCTGTTCGAGGTAGTCCTAGAGGAATAATTCATGTTGAGCAAGGCGTTTCCACCGACGCTCTTCAAAATCTGATTTAGCCTACCTTCAAAACCATTATTCTTTGCATACTGCCTAAGAACACGCATAGATCGAATATATGCGTCTTTCCTCTCGCGTTCGTACTGAGTACGAAGCTCCGGTTTATCTAGGTTAATAGTCATTCTGGGTCAGTTAAGAGTTCAAGCACGTGGTGGAGTCCATAATGATTTACGTAATTCCTGTAAACCTTATGTGCACTCTCTGTGATATGAGGATCGAACCACCCACGCCTGAATAGGCTTTCCATGGCGTCTTTCTGATCACGCCATTTCTTTGCGTTTTGAATAATCCACAACCTAGCTGCAGTTTCTAAATCTACAGGCTTACCGGTCTGCTTCTCCAATTCGTCCCTATAGGCACGAATCAAATCGGCTTGCTCGGTCATGTCCGCTACCATTTCGGTTTCGTCCATACCCTTATATTTATTTTGTAGAGTCTACTAGATATAGTATAGTGTGAAATGGATAGCACTAATTATTGCTCATGTCAACATCGCAATATGCCTTGATGGCCTTGATGATAAGCGACTGGTCATGAGCATTCAAAATATTCCAAGACGGAGGAGTATTCATGATCTTATTCTTCCCACCGACATAATAATATAGACTACCGTCCGTCGCGATAGTATATTCAGTCATTGTGAAGAATTTAATCTCGACAATAAACCACGGCTTGGAATCGGGGTAGGCAGCATCACCCAAAACACCATTCGATATTGATGCTATGCGGTCCACCCTACAAGTTTTAATCCTGGATGAGGATGTTACGATACCACTGGACTCTTTAGTCGTGCTGCTGGAGAACTTCCTGGGTTTCAATTTATGCTTGTGAACGGGAGGGAGAGAAGTCGCATCAATTCTCTTTGCGAGTTTCCATACCCTATCTAGGCAGGATTCAGGGGTATCGTCTAGGAATTTAGGATATCTCCTGGGGGCATAAAAACCCGACTGCCCACACACCTTAATAGTTGGGAAATTGGCGTTGAATGGAATAGTAAATTGTACCCTATCTTTGGATACAAGGAAGTGGCCTCTCTTGGATTCTACGGTCCAATCGGCTGCACGGAAAACTTTGAAAAAGTTTCTGAGGATTTCGGGTTTGATCTGCATATCTTAGAGCCACGGGAGTGGCCCTCCTTTGTGTTTCTTTCTCTCCTGACTACTCTAAGGCCCCACCCGAAAGAAGCCCAAGAAGAGGCATTCCTGAGCCTCTAAACGTCCAATACCCTCGCTCCCACGGCACCGAAATTCTGGATGGCCTTACCGAATGCCAGTTCTGTGACATCGCTCCCGATAGGGAAGCATACCATGGTATTCACATCACGCAGTTTGGCCCAGAATCTACCTTTCTCTAGGGCCTTTTCGGAGCATTTCCTGATTCTAAAGGTGATGGAATCGAATTCAGCTTTACCTTGTCTAATATAAATCCTATCCACTTTCAGAATTGTGCCGACAGGAAGCGTTTTCTGTCCGACAATTTTGGTTCTCCAGCGGTCTTCCGGGGAGACTTCCATCCCGCATTTCTTAATGAATGCGGTGTTCCTGTATTCACTATATAGATCGAATTCCCATGATTGGGCTAATTGTAATTCAGTGCCGATAGAAGGCACGCACATTTGGAATTTTGGAGTTTCCTGTTCACTCATAGCATTCCTCAATATGCTTTCTGATTAGTGCACGCATTTTGTTCTTGTCTTGCTTACCGTGACCCCAAAATTTCCTGCGTTCCTTGCTTGAAGGAACATACAACTTATCCACATTGCCAGGAATTTGGTCGCCTTTGTTATTAATCGAGTTCCACTGAGAATATATGGCCGTACTAGATGTTAACGGCAACCACCCATCTATACCATTCGTAATAGTAAAACAGACATCAATCCAATGATCTGAACCTTTTGGCTTGATTAAGTAAGGGCAAGATCGAGCTAGACCATGACGGTATTGCTTATCAGAAGCTGTACGATTAGAAAAGTCCGCTTCATTGGCATCATCCCTAATATAATTTATAACTATACTTATAAATTGAAACAGGAACGCAGTCCTGTAGACTGCGTTCCTGTAATCGGGGGTCAAGACCATTTTGTCGGTTACTCCGACCGGACCCAAAAACCCAATGTGGGTATCGCCCTTTATTAGGTCTTTCCCACTGAATTTCTTATAAGGCAGACTTTTCATTAGAAGATCGGTCGGACCCACCCAACGGGCAGGTAAAGATTCTCGTGTGCCCGATCGAACCGGACCAGCATCAGGGTGTCATTGACATCTTCCTTGACGGTCAGAGTCTCGGCCATGTCCACATCTTCCATGCGGGACATGCGAAATGCCTGCATGACCTCAGTGGGACCCAGCTTATTCAGCTGTTCAGTCTCGCCACTTGGGACCTCGAAGGTGAGGATCGCACGCCACGCTTGGAGAATGGCTTTGACGGGGGTGGACCCTACACCAATTCGGTGATGTCCACGCTCGTGGTCGATAATACATGCCTGGTAATTCATTCTGACGGCTCCTGTTGATTGATGAACTGCCGAACGGCAGCTTCAATTAGTTTACGATCACTCTGATTCATGGTCTTGAGCTTCTTAATTTTCTCGTCAGCAGCAAAAGACACAATTTTACGATCACCACCGATGGCGGTTACGTAGTACCACCCCTGTCCATCGGTAATGATGCTGTGTGACCCACTCAGACCACGAAGGCCCAAATTCAAGTAGAAGTAAGTCTTCTTATCTGGAGTCCTGACTTCATCTGTGATTTCATGGCCCTCAATAGCAACCACGCCATTGACATGGATGCCGTTAGTGCACCCCATATATAACCAGTAGCTATCATCCGTGACTTCGCCATCAGCAAATGGGAAAGGTGCGGGAAGCTCCTTATTAGTGTTGACCCTCTCGGCCAAGTGATCATGATGCCGGGAAGCATGGGCTAGCCATTTGATGATGTCGGGTGCCGAGTCTGCAGACTTCTTGAATCTCTTGGACACGACCCTGACGTCATCGTTGTAGCTATCCTTCTCCATCCTTTCGGTGCCGCGAAGGATTCCCTCTTTCGAGGCAACTACCTTAACTTCCAGTCTCTTCGCGTTGGCGGAATAAATCTGAAAATGCCCGGTCAAGGTGGTGTTGCCGTTGTCAGTGAAAGAGAAATTCACGAACTTCTCGATCCTGCAATTGTACCCGATGGCATTCATCAGAATCCTAAGCCGATCCCTGATTGCCTGCATGCTAGCCATAATAAGTCCTTAGTGATCTGCTTTGAGTCGGATTTCCGTTCCCCAATCGGGGCCTGACGTATCAGTAGTAATAACGAACAGGCAGGGGTAATTGCGTTGGTGTGGCCAATTGCAGTAACCATCAGTCAGCATCACCACAACATCACCTGCACCACCATTCTCTTCCAGCCAATCGACAGGGGCTGCCATGTCGGTACCGCCACGCCCCTTAACCGTGATCTTCTTCCAGTCACCACGGCGGTATCGATCGTATCCCTGGAATTCGGCGTCCCATTGGAGAACGAAGACCTTCGCTCGGTATGAAATCGCCTCAATCTCAGCGAAGAACTGTTCAAGCTCATCCTTGCCGATCGATCCTGAGGTATCCACAATCACGTTGACCGTGGATGCGGCATGGTGGCTCACACCCTTGAACCCAAACTTACGGATTCGATGATTGGCACGAGAGTAGGTCTTGCGTCGATTGCCCACGTGAGTACCAAGGTACTGCCTCAGGGTTTCACGCCATCGGACAATGGGCTTGGCCAAGTCCTCAAGCACCTGCTCAAGATGGCCAGGGACATTGCCCCTCGACTTCTCTGCCGCTTCCTGCACCATATCATGGACGATCTGGCGAGCTTCATCTTCCGAAATCTCGGACTGGCTCCAGATCATGTGGTCGTCCACTGCTGAGCCATCAAACTGGTCGAACTGCCCACCTGCAGCTTCATCCTCAGGCTCGGGGCACATTTCCAACAGCTTCTCGTAGTAAGTCTCTGCAGACTCCCCTGCGGGCCAATCCTTGGGGATGAAAATCATGTCATCGAAGGGCAGGATGATCGATCCACCATTATCGGGCTTGTATCCGATATATGGGGCTTCACGCTTACCATTCACAGACATGTCGGTCGCGATGTCCCACGCTTTTTCGATCCTATGGGATCGGCGGATGGTGTGGAGTCGCACCAAGTGGTTGATGGAATGCTCAATCGCCCCGAACAGGCGTTCAAGGCTCATGGTGTCAACCCAATCGGGATTGAAGAATGCTTGGATCGTGCCGTCGCTGACGAATCGGAACCCCATGGTTCGCTGGTCTTCATTATCGATCCATGACATCTCGGATTCTCTCCACTCGATGCTCATAGCCATGTGGCCATACCATGGCTCTTGGGTCATGAGTCGGCATCGGGCGGCGGTCATTTTATCACTTGCTGATGGCATGAAAAAGTCTCCTGTTATGCTCTTTCGTGACACGCTGCTGGCCTGCGAGCAATTATGCCTCTTGTAGCTGTCTCTTCGCTGCAGCGTATAACTTGTCTCTCATATCTTTCGTTATTCTGAACCTGGGAGGCCAATTCACAAGCCTACCCTCATAAACATACCCCCAGACGTCCTTATTGACATCAATCAAGATTCCGATAGTATGGACCTTGCCAGTTTCACCCTCTAGAGACATCATGGCGTGCAGATAAGCACCATTCTCAGGGTTTACTGCATTATGGTCGATCTTGTGGTTCCGATCTAACCCAACTAAGTTGGTTCCCCAAATATGAGCACCCAACGTGAACTTTGAATGATCAAAGAATCCACGCCAATAAACACGTTTTGGTTTATGCGGCATCGAAGATATCCATGTATCTGCTGGGAAGTGTACGCCAAGTCCGGATCCGCTTCTTAAGGGCATAATCATACAAGAAGAAAGTATCTCGGCGATGGCTACGCTTATCGCCTTTCATGTAGTCCCTGTACCAGCCACGTTTTCTATCCTTGGGTGCGACTGGACCATAGAATTGGTATCGGCTCCTTGGACCCCTGTTCTCGGTGTGTACTGATGGATTGTGTCCAAACAGCATCCACCGTTTGATTACACCATGCTGAACGTAGTAATGGCAAATACCATGGCACAAAGGCCAACCATCAGTATGTTCTTGAATCTGCTCCATGTTGCCAGTAACAATGACAGTCCCCTTCTTAGCGAAGATGAATGCCATAACGAAAGGCCCGCCTCCGTTGTTGAAGGGACTAGGATCGTACCCGAGATCTATTCTTGGTAGTTTCATGGGATTAAAAACGGGCGGGACGGGGAATGGCTGTTTAGTGCTTAATTTTGCCATTTCACCATGTACGCGGATTTTATTGCCTGTCTATCTGACGAGTGCCTGTGCTGACAGTCGCCATTAGGATGCACACGGATTCCCCGTCCCGCCTCGCGACGAGTGATAAAGTTTGAGGCAGGCCCCACCTAGATGAGGCCCGCCCCAAGGTGAGGTCACTTCTTGCTCTTGTCATTGGCGAAGTTGCCCCAAGCGGTCGCCGACATCAACTGCTGCAGGTCCTGATCCTCAGTCAGTCGATCCACGAAATTCTTCTTGGAGGAACCATCACGGAATCGGGAGAACAGCTTGCTGAGATTGGGGTTGGAGACGAGGCCGGTTCGGGTCTTGGCCTGACCACCACCAATCATGAGGTTGCAGAAGGCCACGGCAATGTCCTTGTCGTTACCCTCACGTGCAACCCACTTGGCGAAGTCGATGGCAACCTTAGCCATCTTGTCGTCGTCCATCTTCTTCTTGAGGAACGACACCATGCCCCAAGCCAGGCCAGTCAACTGATTTCGGCTCAAGCTGGCAAGCTTGTCCTTCATCTTCTCAACCCCATTCTTGATGAGGTCCATGGGCTTGACGGGGCAGTTGTAGCGGAAGAATTGTGTAGCCACTTCACGCCCAACCAGACCGGCCAGAATGCCGTTGGTGGCTTCCTCGCCGTACTCCTTCTCGGCAATCACAGCCATGACCCGAGTCACCGCTTCCCAAGAACGCCGGGACGGCTGAACGGAGAACCCAAGCTCGCCCTTGATATCACCATCAAGGTGCTTGGTGTTCTGAGAAGCGAACTCGATGACATCTGCGGCTTGGGGGCCGAAGCTGTCAGTCATGTAGTCAACCCACTCTTCGAGGGTCAACTCGCCACCGTCGATGGTGATGTGGCAGAATCGGTCAAGGAAGGCCGGGTCGGTGAACCCGTTGGTCATGTAGCCTTCCATGAAGTTACCGGCACAGACCACCGACCAGCCAGCGGGAAGAACGTAGTCACCCAACCGGCGGTCCAGCACCAACTGGAACACCGCCTGAATAACGTCGTCCTGTGCACGGTTCAATTCATCCAGGAACAGAATGCCCTGGTTGAGATTCCGCTGGTTGTCAGCGATCCTCTGTCCGAGCTTGTCGGCGGTGGTGTAGTGACCCGAATTACGGAGCATTCGGTAAGCACCATCGGGGTCTTCCATGATCGTGGGGTAATCATGGAGGATCTGGGCCAGTTCAGCACTGGATTGCCCCTCCAGGGGCTTGCCGACTTCACCGTACGCCTCAATGAGGAGATCGGTGATGCCCAGCTTCTCCATGTACTCGGGCCACTCCATGCCACCAACGGGGAGGTCAGCAGGAGCCAGGAATCGGGTTTTGCCATTCTGCTCGTCGGCGAGAGGAAGGCCGCGAAGGTCCGAGGCTTCGCATTGAGAGAGACGCATGTCACTGAAACCCATCTTGTTCGTGACAGCGACCTGCTTGGTCACCGAGGACTTACCCAGCCCCCGGTGGCCCCACAGGAAGAGGGCGATATTTGCATCGCGAGCGAGCAAAATCGACTGCTTGATTGCACCGATCTTCATTGGTGTACCTCACCTTAAAAAGAGATTATCGAGACGGCAACACGCCGCCTGCTACTACTTCGTGTCACTCGCCGCTGTCGCGGGCAACTGCTCAGCAGGAGACTCGTCCTTTTCAGGAACCCTAGTCAACTGGGCTTGGCGGCTTCCAACCTTGACATCACGACGCTGCCGAGTGACTTCGTATCCCAAAGCCTTAACAAGGGCAGCCGCCATTTTACGCCGATCATCAGGCCCAAGAGCATGGAAGCCACCATATACGTCACCGAGCACTTCCTTGGCAACAGTAAAAACAACACTATTGCGAATGTGTTGATACAATTCGCGATGATCAAGATGGAAGTTTTCTCCGAAGATCAAACACATGAAATTGTCAATCCCATTGTCCAGATCATCAGTGAAGATTTTGTGGTCATCCTCAGGATAATCGATGGTGTCAGGGAGATTGCCCTTCAACTTCTCGATACGTTCGTGTTCGGCACGATCTTTCTCTTCCTGGATTTTGTCTGCACGTGCCTGGAGTTCAGTCTCCATCTTCTGAACCACTTCTTCGGCATTCTTCATCGCCGTTGCAGGTTCAGTTCCCTTCTGAATAGCTTCAATTGCCAGTGAGTACGCGATTGGGTTCTGAATCATGTACTTTTCGAGAAGACGGCTCCCCCCACTCCCACGGTCACGGAAGGGATCACAAGGGCCGAGCATCATGTCCATTAAAAGTCCAAAAGGCATTCCGTGTCGCATCTTTTAATCTCCGAAGAGGTAAGTGGCTAACATGTAAAAAGCGTACCAGCAACCAATGCTGAACGCTGTGACCCCTAGCCACAAAAGAGTCATAGTTCGAGGTTTGTAGTGACGATTAGAAGGCATGCCTGCCTGTAGCCTTACGGCATCTGACCATCCATTGGTCATTATTCTTTTGTCTAATACACGGTTTAAGCTTCCCCAGGGAATTCTTAAATACAAATCCCTCAACCCAAGATTTCTCAGTTAACTGCCAAGCCGCATCCCACTGAGTAGGAAGCAAAGGCTGGGACATCCAAACATTCGGGGTCACCCTAGTGGCAACCTCGTTTGCTTCCTCTTCTGGATCGATCATCGCTTTGTGTAAAATGGCACTCCGGTCCCTGTAAGTCTTGCCCATCAGAAACTTACTGTCGTATACCAAAGCGTCCCAGATATAGAACGTATTGATGATGCCTTCTTTCCGAGCTTGGGCATCTTTGGAATGCATGAGTTCACCGTCAAGGACAATCCACTTATCAGTGGGTTTGATGGCATGGAGCAACTGCTCCCGGAGCCATTCGGGGCATTCCCAATTCTTATGGTGTTCTTGGTGGCGATTCCAGAATTGGACTTCGCGATCGGGACTGATATAAATCACATTCCTCTGGCCGTTCAGCTTGATTTCGCCGATCCACCCATCACGAGCCTTCATCTTGTCATAATGTTCAGAGAAGGGCTTAATCGTGGTTGTAGGGCGGGGAGGCCAAAGGTACGTGAATTTTTCATAGTTCATGGTTTGCTCCGCCGTTTCGTGACACCTTCTCGCGGCGAGAGAAACAACGGATCTTGTTTGTTATCCAGATTCAAAAATAACGTCTTATTATTAATTTAGAAAATATGAATATAATTTGTGACTAGACAATTCAAAGCAATGGGTATAGCTTTCATCGTGGGTATCTTCCCACTGATTATGATGACTATTGCCATTCAAGACGGCGTAGGCAACCCAGATAGAACCCCAAGAATTACCGAGAACGTAACCAATACCAATTGGAGAAAAATTGTCAATATCAATTCTTGTGGGCAATGCCATATACAAGAGCAGAAAACTCTTGAATTGACCAGGCATTGGATGACTTGGGACGACAGATACAAAAGCCCAAAAGCCAAAAGAATACTAAAGAATCTCGACCTTACAATGGGTATGAGGTTTAATAATGTATGCTACAACTGCCACTTCACAGCAGCTGAAACAACATACCACGAAATTAAACCAATGGCTGGTATATCCTGCCAAACATGCCATGGTGCTGCGGAAGATTGGATTCATGTCCATCATAATCTAGGACTGGATAATGAAACCAATGAAAGTAAAATAGATAGGATGTTGAAGTCCGAAAAAGCTGGCATGGTTAGGCCCGCCAACTTGTACAAAATGATCTCTAAATGCCTTACTTGCCATACTACCCCTAATGAGGAATTAGTCAACACTGGTGGACATACAGCCGGTAGTGATTTTAATATGGTAGCATGGACCCAAGGAGAAGTTAGACACAACTTCATAAACACTCCAGGCCATAAAAATAGAAAGTCGGCACAACCACGGCTCCGTATGATGTATGTCATGAGTGCTATGGTCGATCTTGAAAAAAGTATGCTAGCTTTGGGCAAGGCTAGGGATGCTGGAAGATATAGAGATGCCATGACGAAAAGAATTCTCAAGGCTTACAACGATCTTAAGTTGATCGATAGTAAGGTTGATATCCAAGAAGTCAAGAACATCATCGACGTTGTTCCATTAAGAGACAACGCATTAGTAATTGGTTTTAATGATTTGGCTGGTGCTGCGAAAGTTATCGCTAGAGAAGCTAAAGCATTTGAAAAAAGATCGAGCGGCACCGAATTGGCACCGCTCGATCCCCTAATCAACAAGTTGGAAGTCGTTGGCGATCCTAACGACTAACTCAAAATATCCCTAATAGCATCAAGTTTACCATTGATCTCGTCGATCTGGGATTGCAACCCATCGATTTGATCCTGCTGTGCCTCGATCAATTCCTGTTGATCATCAATCTGATCTTGCAGCGGCGGTCTTCCAGTGCTAGAGCTTGGTTGGCTACTGGATGGCTGGCTGCTGCTCGGCTGCGAGCTACTAGACTGACTGCTGCTCGGTTGCGAACTGCTGGATTGACTACTTGATGGTTGGGAACTGCTCGGTTGGCTACTCGATGGCTGAGAGCTACTGGGTTGAGAACTGCTTGAGGAAGCAGAGCTTGGTTGACTACTGGAACTAGGTCGGCTGCTCGAACTGCTACTAGAACTACTAGGTTGAGGACTTTGACCAAGAAGCTCGAACACGCCCTGTGAATTACCAAGATCAGCCAAATTGTCACTTGGCTGCATCTTGCCCCAACATGGAGCAACTAGAGGCCAGATATCACCGTGTGGACTGATATTCTTAGGTGTCCAAGTCCCGCCACTCTCCAGCCAATCATGAACCATCTGATTTGTTGGCCATGTTTGTGGATCACTGATGTCCATATCTGGCTTGATTTCTAGAGCAACATCTGGATCAATACCATGAATATAGTGACCACTTAGCTGCCCACTACCCTGCCTCCACTCTGGTTCGAAAACGCCACCCTCTCTGGTCCACACTGGACAAATCCTGTCTGGTGCAGACTCTGGGTGATACCAACGGTAGCTCTTACCATCACCATTCACATTCTTGAAGAAGACAGCAAGGTCATATGCCGTAGTCAAGCCACCTTTAACGAAGTTAGAATTGACAGTAGAACCCCAATTCTCTTGCCTCGCAGTAACAATAAATTTCAGGCTGTCAGAGAATGTGAAATTGCGGATCTCAGTATGACATATATTGCGATGGCCACCCTGGACTGTTCTGGTATTACCATGACCAACACCAACATCACAATTACCAACATGTAATCCATCGACCAAAAGCAATCCATTGAGGAACCGATACGCATCAGTAGCAATAGCAGTTCTTTGGCCTTCAATCTCTACATTCTTAAGATTGACCTTACCAAGAATAGCGTCTGGGCCTGCCCAAACACCAACAGAGTAATTCTGCCCAAGAGCACCACCGATAATTTTGAGGCCATCGAATGTATAATGCGTACCACTATAAAGGATCAATCCCTTATATGCATTATAAATGTGCACATTATCAAGCTGGTATGGTGTGTAGACAGAATCGTCCTGGACTCCCCTGCTCCTTGGATGAAGTCTCCATTTGCCGCCATTGAAATTCCAAATAGCGAATGCTTGCTGCCACGGTCCTAGAGAGTACAAATCCTTAATCTCATATCCAGCATTGACATTACCTGTTGCATTGCTCAAGGCACTGGTGTTAGGCATTTGACCTGGAAGAGCAGGATACATCATTTCGATAGTATCGTCGCCGAACTTCTCGCTCTGGTACCAGTTGAAAGCGTGGGCATTCTTTTCGAGCGATCCACCCTCAACACCGATATCAACGCAGTGATTCCAGCCATTACGCATGGCGAAACCAGTACCGACATGATCCCAGTCCTGGTCGTACCTCTTGGTGGAGAATCCATCGATCCAACCAACACGGATACGCTCGAAACGGTTACCCACTTCATTGCCATCTTCAACCCAAACTCCGATACCCTCAACTTCAGATACAACAATATCCTGCCATAAACCGTAGTGAGTACCATGGATTGTAAGACCAGACTTCTTGCAATGGTGAGCAGCCAATCCAACACACTTCATTTGCCATTGGCCACCATCAACACCACCAACAGGTCCTAGAAGGTGGTGACCATGGAATCCACCGTAGCGGCCAATAGGATTATCACCTGTAACCCCAGTGGCTTCTCTTTTACCGCTGGTACGACCAGTACGGTGAGTCTCAAACCATCCAATATCAACATAAGCACGCATATTGGCCAGCACGTGACCCCATTTCCTCTCTTCCAAACTTTCAGACTCGAAGACGATATTTCGAGTAAAGTTCATCAAAGTGGGAGCTTTACGCTGAACACCATCCTCGTCGAATGCGGCTGGGTGTTCATATTGAGATGGTGATTCGAATGTAACCATGGAACCATCAACTGATGCCACTGTTAACCATTCGTGCCTCGGCTCGAATAATTCGAACCTAGTTCTGAATTCTTCCTTGGAAGGCTGACGGGTATCGCCAATGAATAACTGGTCACCGGGCTTCCAGTTCATTACTGGCTCTTTAAACAGAGCAGTAGAGGCACCCTGCGGCATACCGAAAGCTAACTCCATATACGGAGTCTTCTCGGCACCCTTAAATGTCATCTTACCAGTAGTGACGCACACAACTCCTGGAAAGAATTGGTTGGGGTCTTCTGCTACTGATGGTGGTTCTATATCATCACGGAAGACGAATCTTTGGATGATGTCGTGATTCTTAGAACCACCAGACATAGATCCACCGAAGATCAAAGAACGCAGACGCACAGTGAAAGCTACATCCTCTGGCATCATCAAATCGCCAGATTCACTGACATATGCATCTACAAACTCCACATCAGAGTCAAGTACTACATTGTGATTGATGTGAAGTTTATCGTTGGGGGATGGTAGTGAGCCACCCCAGACTGAGGGATCTGACCAGTCACCATCTCTTACGGTAGCCTTGTCGGCTTGATACGCAAGGTTCGGGATGACTTCGCCAGTGTGCAAGTTCCATTGTTCAGGTATAGACATATACAACAACTCCAAGGGGGTTGAGAGAGGGAAACGACTCAATTGCTTAAAGGGGTGGCTGGTTTAGCCGGTGGCTAGGGCGATAGTTGTGTTAATCTAGTCTAGCAGCAAATCCATAAGAAATTTGCGTGGCTCTTCCGCGTCGTCGATTTCATTGTGCGGAAGCTCAAGCTTCATCATCTTCACTTTTAATTGGCCATGATAAACCTGATGGCCTTTAGGCATATCTACTTCCTGGTGATAAACCTGGACATCATTAACCAACCCAGTTACCCTAATCTTCCAAAAAGGAAGTAAGGATGTAAGGGATGGCCAAGCCCACGGCCTCCACACCGGATCAACAAGGATGAGCCTTTCAACATGCTCGCCTAGCTTGGTCAGGTGATTAGCTGTTCTAGTAGCAGTCATGCCCCCATAACTGTACCCAAGAAGGTAGTGCTTACTACCAGGCATCATCCTATGTAATGCCCAAGCAATTTCCTCAGGCTCTACATCCCATGGATAATAAGAGCAATAAATAGATTGCTTGCTGTCCAGAACATCTAGGACGGTTTGTATAGTGCCGTTGTGTTTCTTGCTAGATTGTGTAAATCCGCTTATTCCAGTAAATGTTCTATCGAATCTCATTAGAATTTGATCACGTATATGAATTCTGCACCGAACAAATCATCTAGACCGGACTGGAACCTCTTAGCATAGAACACGTCGATCTGGAAGAGCGAATAATGATTGAGCGGCACCTGCATTCTGAATGAGGGGCCAACTTGGTGATTATCACCTTCCAAGTCGAGCACGCCAGCACCCTCGAAGATAAATTGCATTCCTGCAATATCAAGAAGTTCAACACCACCAGCCACAGCCAGCACGTTGTTGGCATCATCTCTCAACTGAGGGAATCCAGTGATTCCATCAGTCTCGAACCCGATGCCGATGTTCCGAAGTGGTCCCCCATTATCTTTGGCTACAACTTGCGGTCTATCATTGCCATAAGCAACATTTAAGTATGGAATAACATGCTCAGGGTTGCTCGTGATGAACGAGTTCTCAAGAACGATTAAATAACCATCAGCAGTTTGGGCGATCCCATTACCTGGGTTTTGGCCGAAGTTAGCCACGACGCGAACGCCAGAGTTAGAGAAATTACCAATTGTTCTTCTGTAGGCCGCACTAACGGTGTGCACAGAAAAATCACCATCCTGGTTGGAATTGTCAGCCGTGAAGAAGTATCCCCACTCAGCGAACCCGCCCCACATGTCGGCCCACTGATTGAAACCAATGATCTGGACCGCAGTCTGAGTACCTGGGACAGCCTCAGTGTTTACATCCTCGAATCCCCAGAATATCGAAGTATCAAGGTTGGTGATTCCAAGAGCAGGAATATTAGCATTAGTGTGTCCGAGAGCGACGCCAAGGAATTTATCTTCAATGACCAAACCATTTTGAAGGACGATTGGCATTAAACCAACAGAAAAGTTCACATCCTGGAGCGGTTCTTGTAAATTACGGTCTACACCACTCAGCATGTTGCCAATATTGCCTTCAAAGAATGCTGCTACTGGTTCAGCATTGAATTCGGCATTAAATTCATTTTCGATCTCACCATTTATGAAGTAAGCGGTGATATCATTACCACGTTGTAGGGGCTGAAAGGCTACGTGAATTCTTTCAGTAGCGGTAATCTCGTAATTCATGAAGAGATTAAGTTGGGTGGCAATGAGGCTTTGCTCCTCGGCCCCATTGTCGTTATAAGCAATAGCAGTATTCAGATTACCGAAAACGGTGAACTGGTTATAGACTGGGTTTCTTTCGCCGAACGGCGTTGGGGATCTCTGCAGGGGACCATTCCCATAAAATTCTCTACCGCCGCCAATATGGAACCACTGACCAGCACCGATAACTTTCTGGTGTTTCACGTGCTTCTTGTTGTAGGTTCCGTATGGGTTGGTTAAGCTACGGCCCCATTGAGAGTCGGGTTTGAAAGCGTTGCTATCATGCTCCACGACTTTAGCACCACCAACGTCCTTATTAGGGTGGTGGGGTGTGTCCTCGGGATGCTCGTAGGCGTAATTGGGGATCACAGACCCACGTAAACGCTCTTCTTCGACAATTTTAGCCGCCGAAATTTGGTCCCGAAGTTTTGCCGCAGTTTCATAGTCCTGCTTATCAACCGCTTCATTTAGCTTGCGTTGTAGGTCAGCTATATCTGCAAACGCAGCAGAAGACAGACACAGCACAATAATCGCGAGGATGATACGCATCAATCCACCCTGAATTCTATGGTATATGGATTAATATCCACCATACCTTGGTTCAGCCGCATGATCATTTCTGGAGTAGCACCAATCCATTTCATAAATGATATAGGCTCGGCACGATACCTAAGCCTGCTAGCCAGCTTATACTTGCCACGCTTCTTAAATAAGTGGCCTGGGATAGAATATTTGGCGGGCCTAGTCTCATTAGGTGCTAAAGCCCTAATCTCCATTCTCACAAATGGAGCACCATTGATTAATGTAGTCGGTTGGGCACCAGGTCTAGCCTGTGGGAGTACGCCATTCAAGCCAAATGAAACATTCACAGGTACGAACCACTCACGATCAGGACCCTTAAACCCAGTGTAAAGGAACACAGTCTGTAAGTTCCACAGTTGATCGTCGTGAGCCACAGTGCCGTTTTGCACTTCTGATGACCATTTAGTCCTAAGGCCACCGAATTTATCTCCGTCGCCAGATTCCCATATTCTTTGGCCATCGGGATCGACAAGAACTACATTCATCCAGACCTGGGGCTGGGCACCAAGACTATTGGATGGAGTATGATGTCCCTCATTACTGTTCGTGACATTATAATATAATTTAAGGGTTTCGCCGACTTGGTGTGTGCGAAGGGGGCGTACTGGCTTATTGAATGCTAGTAAACCCTCTTGGTGGAATGGACCCTTAATTTGGAGCGAGTGCTCCATCATAGTCTTCCTAATCCACTTCTTCTTGCCGATCTTCACATAACTCTGCTTCAAGAATGAATTAGCTTGCAACCTCTTCTCGATATCGGCCCATTCTGGCGGGAAACCATCTACGAGCTTGCCTTCCTTGGTATAGTATTGTGGGAATGCCTTTCCTTCCTTATGGGCTTTCTCCCACTTTTCAGTTCCCCATCCAGCAATATAGTCGAAGGCGAGCCATTCGCTTGTTGTAAATGGGTTACCATATACATGAGGGAACAAGCCTGGGTGAGCAATAGATTGACCAGGACCCCAGAATTCGTGATTGGTTAGTCTGCGGGTTTTGCCAATAGGTCTGCCAGCAATAACAGCTGCGTGGCCGATCTTGAAGTCCCCAATCTTAGTAGGATGGGAACTCATATGACAATCCACACAGCTAATACCCTTCTTGTATGCTGGTGAATTCCTATACTGCTTACCAACGATTTCAAGTGGGACGCCTGGGTGGACATCAACATCGTGGCATTGGACACACATTTGGTTGTGTGTCATTTGTGGATTCTTGAATGCACTCTCGTGAATTAGGATTCTTGGTCGTGGGTCCTTGGGATCAGTCGTGACACTATAATCATCTGGCTTCTTGAGGACTTCAAGAAGGTTGGCTGATCCAGTAGGACCATAAACTGGAGAGCAGATACCACCTGGTTCGATCCTACGATCGCCATTAATTACAGTATATTGTTCTTTTTGTCTATGGCAAACAACACAACCTACACCATCTAACTCAACTTTATGTCTTTCCCATAGTGGAAGGTCACGTGGCTGTTTGAGCAAGGTACCGATTGGGTTGTGGCATCCTTGGCAGAAGTGGTTGATAGTTCCTACAGCCAAGTTATTGATAGCCTGCTCGAACTTGTGGTGAGCGGGAGAAATATTAGAATATGCATGCCCAGAAATTGACCATTGCTCCCAATGTTCTCTATGGCAGGCAGCACATTTTTGTGACTCTGGATAAGACTTGACGGAAAGTTGGTCGTAAACCATCTTCCCGTCTTTCTCGATCATTGGTGCATCATCTCTAAGGAATGCAACGATCTGATCTATTTCTTGTTGGGAAAATTCGCCTTTCTTATTCTGCAATAAGACATCGGGAATAGTGTTTCTAGAAGTATTTTCTGTTTTCTTTTCTGGCTCTGGTTCATCCTCTGGTTTTTTATTGGGGGTGTACTTTACTGATGGATCACCCTTGCCGGGAGTTATGATTATTTTATTTGGGCTTTTGGGATCTTTTACTGCGTTGCCTGGCGTCACAGTTATTTTGGTCTTTTCGTCCCTGGCACCTTGGTCGATCCAATCCTTAATGAGCTTGATGTCGCTCTCTGGTATTACTTTACCCTTCTTCCTCTCTTTAAGAGGGGGCATCATAGATAGGTAGTATGGATTCTTATCGTCATCATCCTCGGCCTCTTCATCCAGGAGGATGGATAAGTAGACGGCACTCTTTGAGCTATCGCCGGGTTCAACGGCTCTAACTTCACCATCGGCTTGGAGGCTACCCCCAAGCATCACGTTCTTGTACGTAGTGAGATCAAGTTGGCCTTTGGGGCGAGTATCGGCGTGGCATTTAGTACAATGTTCTTCAAAAATGGGCTTGACATCATCCCAATAAATAACATTGTCGTGCGGTAGCTTGATTTGGATTTTCTTGGCAGTTTGTGCAGAAGATGCTATTACTGCTTCAACCGGATCTTTTATAACTATCTGTTCTACCGGCTTTACCGGGTCCACCCTCTTAACCGTCTCGACTGGTTTTACAGGTTTAACTGGTTCTACTGGTGGTTGTGGATCTGGCTTTACTTCGGGTTTTGGCTCGGGTTTATAGGGAATGGGCTTTGGTGCCGGTGGAGCAGGTGGCACTGGTGGTGCAGGGGGAGTTATACTAGCGTGGGCTTCGGCTGTATTGACCTGCATGTAAGATGCTCTGACGGTGAAGATTATTGAAACCATCACCACAGAGAACATAATAGCACTAAAAGCAAGATACTTCTGTGCGGCGTTCATCGCGACCCTCTATTTAATTAGCAATCATTTCGTACACAATAATAGTGACATCACTATATTTGAATAGTAGATGGCAATATTAAATATGTACGAGTTGTCAGGATTTCTTGAATCCAGCCTCTTCGAAGGAGGCCAACAAGAAGTTGAATGCGAAATCATAGATTCCGGGGCTGGTTTGTTCAGAATTACCAGCGACATTCAATGTAGAAATGTTATTCTCATTAATCCACGCAGCAAATTCCTTTACTGGTGGAATCCCATTCCCGTCAACATCAAAGTAAGGACGTTGAACTCTATTGATGAATTTTAAGGTTAAAATTTCGCCGGGACTATAAAAATTGGTGGCGATTCGAACGGTACCATGTGAATTTATTACATTCGTCTCGGTTCTTTTGGGGTAACCCTCACTCCAATGTTCCCTGAGATCGTATAACTCTTCGAAGTCTGGTCGAGGTCCATCAAGGGTCCGGAATCCTTTAGGGATGGAGCCGCCTGTCTTGATACCTAGTTGTTTAGCGGCTGCTAGACCTGCTTGGTCTGCTCCTGTCTGCCCACCAGATATGACCTTATTCAGACACGACATCCTGGGTCCGTTTCACCATTTCATGGATTAATTCTTTTTCGATCGGACCCAACAGCTGAATTAGATTCCCGTCAGTATCCTCTTTAGATAGAATACTGAGGTTAGTCATGCCGTGACACTCTGACCACTTTTCACCGTCTGTGACGATTTGATATTCAGATTTCTTAAATTCAATCGCACGCGAAGATCGCATATTCACGTAGAACATGACTTTGGCATTAGGAGTAGAAATTTCTTCGGTCAATTGTCCTGTCTCTGTGACAGCAACCACTCTAAAATCATGGATCGCATCACAAATCATGTTAAGTTGTAGTCCACCCTTCGTCCATGCGACTTTATTGCTATATCGCTCTTCGTGGAATTTATAATTGAGATCTCTAGAATCATTTTCCAGGCTCTGAACAAATAGAGTGAGTTGATCGAATCGGATCCATTTATGCCTGACTACTGTGAACCATTTCTTGTTCATCTTTCTTCTGACGCAGACATAAATCTCTTGAGGGGGATGAGCAAAGAAATATCTGGGACGACCCACCTTTCCAGTGGGAGTATCAACAATATGTTGTTTCTTATGGCGATCTAGACGGAGTTCGATCTTAGCCCCGTCTTTAGAGATATTGAATTTCGCAGCTGGATCGTATAGAGAATCGCAGCCAGCAGTTGCTTTGACCCTACGGATTTTCCATCCTTTTGGTTCAAAAAAATCTGATAGGTAGGTGGGAATGGCTTTCCGGTCGTCATCCCATAATTCTACCCAAATGGAGCTGGAGGGATTCGAACCCTCGTGCTGGGCTTGTCCTTGGGCTACGGTAGTCTGTTGCGTGGGCATTTGTCTACCTTGGATTACCACATCCAGTAACTTGCGACAAGTCAGTCGAAACCGGGTCAGCCCCGTATCGGCCTACAAAAAAGCCGCGTGTACCTTTACGTGACACGCGGCTTTTTCGCAGACAACTAGCACTGGCGTCTAACTTCTCGCGGCCAGTACCTCTTTCCGGATGTCTTGGCAGACATCTTTCACTTCCTGCATGCTCTTTCGCACTCTCGTACCTGCCGATTTGTTACCTTCATCGGCTTTTTGAACATCACCTTCGATGCCATCGACAAGCTCCTTGAGCTTGCCATACAAATTTCGTAGCTGCGATTCCATCTTTTCTCCTACGGGTTAGAGGTCGTCGTCATCCCAATCTTCGTCGTCGTCGTCATCCCAATCGTCATCGTCGTCATCTTCTTCATCCCAATCATCCTCTTCCTCTTCATCGTCATCGTCGTCCCAATAATCATCATCGTCATCATCTTCCTCTTCAAGAAAGTCATCATCTTCAACGATTTCAGATTTTTCAACGATGGCGTCAGCGAGAGTCATTGGGCTAGCCTTTCGTGCATAAAGCCAGAGATTCCAATTGGGTAAAACCACGCGATCACGAACCAGTTCCATCCTTCACCGGATGAATACAGCCAGATTATTGCTGCAACAAGCGACACCCACGTGGATAAACACCAAAAACAGCTAAATAATTTTGTGAAAAACTGGGGAGGCTTAGATGGTGGGCATGTAGGATCTTCTTCCTCTTCCCTATCCACCCATAATTTATGTCTTAGAACAGAAAAAACATCGAATGGCCCATCAGTATATCGGATAATATACGTGACGCCAAAAACGAAAAAACCAAGAACTAAAAAGCTAGCGATTGTCATGCTGGATTAATACAAAGCGTAGATTGCTGCACTGATCAGAAATGTCTACTAATCTGTCGATCATAGATCTAATGCACCCCGATTTGGAAATGGCTTCGAACACTTTGGTTCTGCTACCCATATACTCCTTGATCTTGCCTGCTCTATAGGTCGGATCATCAAGATTAAAATCGAAAGTATCGCCGTCTCTGGCGATGTCTGACATTAGCTTTACTACGTTGATGGACCCTATTTTATCTCCACCATGGAAGATGTGCATGGTAACACGATGACCATCTACTTTTGTGTGAGCGTCGAGTCCAAATTGCCGTACCGATTCTTCCATTGTACCCACGATCTGTGGGCAATGGCTTCTCATCCAGCTGGTTATAAGGCTATTGTTATACTCGGTCATAGGTCAAGTTTTCTGATACCCATATGCTTCTGATGCTCTTCTTTCTCCTTATCCTCCGGTTCTTCCGGTTTTTGGGCTTTGGGTATTTGTTTTATTGTAATATCATCCACTTCATGGCTATTCAACCATGACGGTCCATCATATGGACTATGTTGATTAATGACTTCTTCATATCCATCAACATCGTCCGTGTGTGGTGAATTATATTTGTGCGAATTATAAATATCTTCTTGGATCTTATATTTATTATGGAATATAGTGTGAATATCTTCCATATTGCTGTGTGCTTGAGCAGCTTCTTCTCTTGCCTCTAATTCTTGCTCCATCCTATGGTACATTTCAGGAAGAAGGTCAGAGGCTTTGATTCCGAGAGCTTTACATTGTGCGGCATTAGACATGAATCTTTTGGATGCATTCCTACGCATCATCGCCATAGCGTTCTTTAGATGAGAAGTCTCCATCTCATCTAAAGTCATGATCTGGCCGTCACGAGTTGTCCATGTAGTAGCCATTTTGACCCTAAAATACTTTTGGCGAGGCTAGATCATTTCCAGGAGTTGGGATTCATCAATGATTGTGACACCATATTTTTCTGCCTTCTGCCTCTTGCTGCTCGCTGGAGCTTGAAGATCAGAAACGACCAAGAAATTGAGGTCTTTACTCACCTTATCGACCAGTTTGAATCCAGCATTGCTGATGGGATCAGCATATTCCTTCTTTTTCTTGCCACTTGGGAGGGTGCCGGTGATGCAGATAGTGCCACCACTTGGTGATTCCTGAGCACTGGTGGTATCAATGGTGATCAGTGTGACTCCATTGGAGAGAAGACCATCAATGACTTCACGCATCGACTGAATCCCTGAATGGATTGATTCACCCATTCCAGGAACCTTAGCCTTCTCTTGGATAGCAGGGTCCAAAAGCTTATCACCAGTCCAATCCTCAAGACTGTCCAACTCGCCGTCACCATCTGTGCACATGATTTCCACTCGACGCTTGCCGAGGTAGCGGACACCTAGTGACCCAAGGAATTGTGGGAGAGTCAGTTCACGCTTGGAGTTGATCTGCTCAAGGATACCATCGGCCCGGCTATCGCCAAGCTTGATATCCTTATCCTTATTGATAATGATAGCCGCCAATGCATCCCGATCAAGGGAGTAAAGGTCAGCGGGGCTTGAAATACCCAAGTCTTCAACCATGGCAGTCAAGACTGAATCGCCGATACCCAAAATGTCCAGACTCTTGACCCACCGCTTAATCTTGCCGGTGGTCTTCATCGGACATTCATCATTCTTGCACATGGTGATCGCACCGACTGACCCATCGGAATTAACACTCCGACCGACTTCGCCGCCACACCACGGACACTCTGTAGGTTCGGGGATATCCTCACATCCCTCAGGAGTGTCGATCACCTGGATAATCTTGGGGATGATGTCATTGGCTTTGATGACCTTGACTCTCGCCCCAACCTTAAGTCCGAGGCGTTCAATCTCTTCCCAATTGTTGAGCAGAACGTTCTGGACGGTAGTGCCACCCAACTGGACTGGTTCAAGGCGACCATTAGGAATGATAGCACCAGTATGACCTGCAGTCAGTTCTACGGAGAGAAGGGTAGTCTCGGCACTTTCGGCTTCAAACTTCCATGCACGCTGACCCTTGGGCTTACCATGTGTGATCCCAAGGGTTCTTTGGGCAGCAATATTGTTCATCTTGAGAACAATACCGTCAATCCAAAATTGCTTCTTATGAAGCTGTTCCCGCTGTTCGTTGATCTGGTTGTACCATTCAATTACTTCGGTAGGAGTAGCACAAACAGAACCTGGAATTACTTGGAATCCATGGCCCTTAAGCCATAATGCCTTCTCGTATTCAGAGTGGAAGTATTTATCACCCCATTCGACATCGAATGCATAGATGCTGAGATGTTCGCATTCCACACCATCCTTACGGCCCATGATACCATTGCCGATATTACGAGGATTGACAGGGGTACCTGTTGAATCCACACAATTATCAGTGTCATGATCGGGACGGATCTTTTTCCAATCCTCAATTCGGAGGATGACTTCAAATCTGACGGCACCGCTGAAAGGACCATCGTTTGTCTGTACGTAAGTGGGCAATCCCTTGAATTTGACAGCATTGGCGGTGATATCTTCACCAGTAACACCATCACCACGAGAAATCACCTGGGTTAAGTATCCATCTTCATAATAGGCGGCTGCACTACCGCCATCGCCCTTAAGACTTACGTGAATTGTATAAAGATCACCTTTGTGTGGGCTTTGAGTCGTAGTGACTTTGGCATACCAAGCCAAGAATTCTTCTTCGGTATTGACTTTATCCTGGCTCCCCATATGGATGCGGTGTTCAGCCTTCTCCAAAATATGATCTGGAGGAACCGGTGCACCTACAGCGAGAGCAGGATCATTAGGAGAAATCTCGCGGAGTTGGTCCTCAAGGGCATCATACTCTGCATCGGTCATGATCGGGCTACCACCGAAGTAGTATGCCTGCTTAGCCTTGATAACTTGGTCACGCAGGAGAGATAAGCGGTCCATGTTTGTCCTCACACGAAGATTTCGATTTTGATCAGATCACTACTGTATCCGTCCTTCTCACGGTACCTCTTACCGTGAATAGAACCGACAGTGTATTCGGGAGAAGGCCAGTCCAGAAAAACCATGGACGCAGCGACACCGATGGCATCTGCGATAGCCTTCTTCATCTTGCGAAGGCCAACGACAAATCCGAATGGTTTATCAGGATGGGTTGCGTGGTTGCGAGTACGTTCAAGCTGGACAAAAACATTGATAGCAGTGCTATCAAAGTCATCCTGCCAAACGGTCCTAGTCCCTTCCAATGATTGGAGGGATTGGAGAATTGGGTCCAGACGGTCTTGTCGCTCTTGCGGAAAGCTCATACAAGACCATGACACACGACGCTGCCGCGAGCAACTATCTGGTCATGTTCTTGATGGTTAGACCTTCGTCAGTCTCAGTGATCTTGAGAACGAAGCTATTGACCTGCTTATCAATACCCATCAAACTACCCTCTACTTCAACGTATTCATAAACGTTGACTCGGTAATTATCACCATAAGTGGGCTTAATGACGAGTTTTTGACCTTCTTTTCGCTTGATGAAAGCAGAAATATGCTCTTCAAGCTCGAAGTCCTTCCAAGTCGTGGTTTTTTCTTTCGTTTCCGCCATAGGTTGCTCAAGTAAATCCATAATTTACCTCCTGTTTATTTTCGCTTGGAGAGGGGTTTCCGTGCCGTTTCGTGCCACGCGAGCAGCACGAGAGAAACTACGAAGCTAAATGGTATATAGCAAAAATACCATACCAATGAGGAATTATAATGCCAGACCTACCAGACAACAGAATTAGATTATCATCAGGCCCTATCGACTTCACCAACGAAGTAGGAGTTACAGGTCAGGACCATGATGATTATCCAGGAGGGGGTGACCAACCACGCTTCGACCATATGAGAATGTTCCTCATAGGATTGCTATCGATGCAATCATCATACGAGGCACCAACTCAATACAGGCAAGGCACACCCTGGTTTGATCTGAATGAAAATGCACTTAAAATGCGAGTTGGCTCCGAATGGGTTCCAGCCGCAGACGCAATCCTCATTGCCGACGATTTTACCCTAGGAGACTGGTATCGCGAATTCGTCGCAATGGGCATCGCACCAGAAATCCGATTTAATGGAACCCAAGCAGCAACAAGTGATGAAATTACAATTCCAGCTGCCGCTAGGGGAGCTATCGAAGGTAAAACGGACCTAGAAGTAGACCTATTCCTAAATGGTGTTCTACAAAATCCTGATGAAGTAGTTATATCGTCAGGCGTAGTAAGGCTGACAAGCGGCGATATTGCACTTGGTACAGAATACGTTGTTGTAATTAAGAACGTAGGCGGATCAGTAACTTCGATAATTAATAACTCGTTTACCCCATCTGGTACAGCAGATGATACGGGCGAAGAGGGTGATACCGCCTACGATGATGACTACTTATATGTCAAGACTTCGGCGGGGTGGAAGAGGGCTGCTCTTTCGTCGTTCTAGCCTGAAACAGTTCATCGATTTTTTGCACAGCTTGTGCGGAAGCATCTTCAACTGCATTCTTGGTAAGCTCTCTGATCCTAACGAAATCAGATTGTGCTTTATCTAATTCAGCTTGCAGTTTCCTGGAATTTTCGATTCCATCTGCGATGTCTTTGTTCGCCTGTTCTAGAGCTTTTTTAAGCTCGATATTCTCTTCTTCGAGAGCGGTATTCTCCTGCAGGGTGCTTTGCAGATCGGCAGACAAATCGGAATTTGCTCTTTCAAGCTCAGATTCGCGGATAGGCTTGGGCTTTTTCTTGAATGGCCACATGTTTATTCCTCGTGAAAAAGAGGTTGGAATCGGGAAAATAAATCAACATTTTGTTTTAAACGTGTCTCCACACGTTTAGCATGGTTAGCTGCTTCTGGATTCTCTTTCATCCATCGCTCAAGCTCTTCCGCTTCCTTCTCCAATTCCTTCATTCTCTCCAATTGCTCACGTATGTCTGCAATACGACGTACCTTTACAATAAATTCTTCGGCAAGATCGAAGTCGATATCTTCCCTGGGTTCAACCTTTGTAACGATCTGATCCGGTTTAACCTGAATCAAGTTAGGGGTGGACAGTTCTTCTGGCGGCTGCTCAACAATTTCGACATCAATATAGGATTCTTCCTCGTCTAGACTATCCAAAAATGCATCTAAATCCCTATCAGCTTCTTCGTCCCTGAGGCTATTATTCCTGGGTGCCTTATCAAGATATTCAAATCCATGCTTCTTTGCACCGATTTCAGCTGCATCGTCACCAGACCCCCCAATCATAGCCCACCCTTCATGGGTAATCACATAGCCAACAATTTCATCTTTCAATTTGGCGTAGTCGAGCCATCCACGATTATATAAGGCCCCAATGATTTTAAAAAGTGCAACCCTACTGCATTTTTCAGCACCATAAAGGCCACATAATGTAACTTCTAGGTCTGCGGCAATTGGGTCTTTTGCCGCATAATTCCTGTCAGGCTTATGTCGCTTCTGCATCGATTCAGCCACAAAATCGAGAAGGGCAATCAATCGGTCTTCTTCATCAGAAAATCCGCTAAGGCTCAACGACCCATCGCGACCCGGCTTACCTTGAAATTTTTCCTTATTCTTGGCTAAGCTATGAGATACAGAAATTTCACCTTCTTCGTTAATGCTGGTGATTTGAACCTTAAGATTAGTACCGAGCCTGAATCTAGAAAGTTCTTGCTGGTCATACCCGCTGGATAAATCACCCAAGGGGCACAACGCTTCTATTCTATCCCTCAACTGGACAATCAATCCATAATCTTCTTTTCTTATGATTTTAGAAACGAAGACCTGACCAATCGCCATATCGATAGGAACGAATTTCTTTCGTTTAGGACTCTTTTTCTTGTTTGCTTGCTTCTTTTTTGACTGCTTCTGAGGTAGGACAGGTAAGACGTCTTGGACGTCGTAATCAGAATCAGGGATTAACCCAACTTCCCATGCAGTGTCCCTACTACCTGGGCGAACCACGCATTTGATAGTATCAACGCCATCTGATTGTGCCGGGACTATGTGTTTAGCCTCGAATTCTTTTGAGTTGTATCCTACCTTTTGGTAGCATATAAGACCCCACTCCCCTTCGAATTCAAGCCTTCTAGCACACCCTGCACGATCTTGGGGATACCAACCTTGACTCTGTGTTCTTTGATTGAGCAGCGGTGCCAATTAACAATGACCATTGTCATTTCCTAATTTGAACGTTCGTCACTTTAAAGGGTTCTCCCTTACACCCCTGAGTGACCACGCTTCTGACCTTACTGGATATTGATCCAGACTTGACTTGCTGTGGCTTATAGGCGACCTTAACGACTATTTCAACATAGTCTTCTGATTTGGCCCTATACTCTTTCTCTTCCTTCTCTCCCCGAATTTCAACTCCATCCATATCATAAAGCAGACGTTCAATAAGACGCCTTCTTCCCTTGCCGATTCTCTCTTCTAATGAGATATTAGAATTTTCTCTGCTTTTTCGCCCTGCGGAATCCCAATATCTACAAGCCATTTCCGGAGGAATTATATTGGCAGCTGGTACCAATTCCCCAAGCGAATGCCATTTATGGTCCGAAAGAATAGCTTTAACCCTTTCGACCACAACCCCCTTTTCTTCAATATTAGTCCTCGGCATTTTACTTCTTCTTCTTTTTGCTATTCTTGATCTTACGGAGTTGGGCCATCATCTTGTCGATCTTACGGGACAACTCTTGTTGTTCCAAGGGATCATCAACTTGGAGGTCTTCAAAACTTTCAAATTCGGCACCATCATTACCAGTCATGAGAAAATTGTAAAAGCCCTTCTTGCTGATCAGATGACTCCGGAATTGAGTCCTTTTTGGGGTGTTGCATTTACTATCAGCGGGGGTTGACCGAATTTGAGTGATTTCGGCACCAAAACTCTTAATTGCAGCAACAGAATCCCGCTCGCTTTTGGTGGCATTAACCCTACCAACGAGGTCATTGACCTGTTCATTATTGAGCCTGAGAGATCGGGCAAGCTTACAAACAGCCACCTTGGCTTTGAGTGCCCGGCCACCGATTGTGTGGATTTTAAGAAGGGTGGTTTGATTTAGGTGGTCAGTGAGATGTCCCTGACCTTCCAATTCCCTACGTTGCTTCTCTGCCCTAATGATGTTCTGGACGTCTTTATTCTTGAAGCCAGTTTCATCGGCTAGTTCTTTAGCTGAGAAGTCATGCTCGAAGTGCATGTAAACAATATGGAGCCTAGCCTCCTCATCTGACAATTTCAATCCATGCTTGAAATTGTCTGTCCGTTTAATGGACTCGATCTGCTGCTTAGTAGCATTCAGCAGAACATAACCAGCAATCGTCTTAGCTGACTTTTCGGCGGCATATGCCCGATGATTGCCGCAAATGATCTGCATATTGGGACGCAGAACAATCGCGGGAAGTGAATCCCCAGTTCCAAGGGATCGGGCGTACCTCTCAGCTACCTCAACGTTGAGAGGCTGCCCAATCCTAGCGTTGTTCTGGAGAGAAGCCGCCAGCTTGACGTCCGCAATCTTGATACGCGATCGGTATTCATATTCAATACCCATCTTGTCTAATTTGTGTTCCAGTCCGTTGTCTCTATGCCACGGCATAAAAGGCTCCCTTTTGAGTAGGGTTCTTTATAACACGAGCCGACCCCAGCGGCAATTAATCATCCTTGGTATGGACAGCCTTAGTGTAGGCTTTTATAGCCATATTGATGTTCTTCTTGTCTCGGCTATTCATCCTCGACAAATCAGTGCTCTTCACAGTTTGATCAAGAGCGATCTTATAAATCTTTCGATCCTTCTTCTTCGTTTTGTTGATTGGGTAGTACATCTCACCATCAGTAGCAATCATGAAGGAAGAGCCAGTACCATGACAGCTGATAAGATACCAACAATCATTTCCAGGCTCAGCAGCAGCACGAAGTGAAACTTCACAGTCCCCACCGATACCAACAATGCCGTGCACGGTAACATATAGAACCAATGCTTCGATGCAGATGTGGTGACAATCTTGGTCACCAGCCACTACTCCAGCATCATTAGGATACTTCTGAATAGTGTAGTGAATATCATTGCTATCGAATTTATACGGGTCGGGCAATTCCCCGCGTTCCCAGGTGGGGTACTTCGGCTCTTGCTCTTCCGTCAGAATCTTGTTTGCACAAGCCAGAGCGTCATCGAAATCTTCAATGGTATCGCGGAGAATATACCCACCATTGATTGCGGGAGTAAACCGTGAATCGCCATCCATCAATACGACCATGGCCACGGACATAGCCCGAACCATACATGCCGCGAAGGTTCACCCATTCCTTGACACTGGTGAATGAAAGGATCTTATCTTCCCAAGAAGTGTATCTCTCACCTTTCTTGGTCTTTATCTTCCTCCATTTCTCGCTTTTGAGGGTGTCAATGAACTTTCGGATTGTGCTATCGCTGTATTGTGCCATAAAAGGGCCTCCTGTTACAGCATCGTGCCACAGCGAAGGCTCCGCAGCAACTGCTCAGGGTATTTAACAATCATGCCATTAGATAACGAAGCCCTATCCAAACTAATTGCCAGGATAAGTCCCAGAGAAGACTGGGCCTATAATAAGCACTGCCATAACTGTGGTGTCTTCCTATATGAAGAAGACAAAAAGAACAATAGATGTAGGAAATGCAAAGCTTTTAATGATTTTGGAGTAGGGGAATCATGCCCAAATGCCCCGGTGTTTAGAGCATTACCATTCTTGACATCAGCATCGGCCATTGAGAAATTACTAGTCTGGGTAAGATCTAAAAAAGACGATTCTAAAACATTCGAAGAGCTTCATCTAACGCTTACTAGAATAGTAGTTTCTTGGTTAAAATCAGATCGGGATGTAGATTCATACAAGTCTCAGATAGTAATAGAATGTGTCAATTCATTAGAAGATTATGTGAAACGCGGATTTAAAGATGAAGAGCATACCTCTGGCGAAGAGGCTTAGGCCCCAAACCCTAGACGAGATAGCTGGGCAAGAGCATATCTTGGGGGAAGGTCGTCCATTGAGGCAGATGATAGAAAGCGATATACTAGCCTCAATCATTCTATATGGACCACCTGGAACTGGCAAGACAACTATCGCAGAAGTAATATCATTAACTACAGAATCTAAATTCGTACAATTGAATGCCACTAATGCCAGTATCAAGGATATTCGAAAAGCTGGTCAAGAGGCTGAAAAAGAAGACAATAATGTAGTCGTCTTCGTAGACGAGGTACACCGATTTAGTAAAACCCAACAAGATGCATTGCTGCCCTACGTTGAGAATGGGCATATTGTATTTATCGGTGCGACTACTGAGAATCCCTTCTTTACAATCAATTCGTCTCTGACCTCTAGGTCACAGGCAATTTATGAATTATTTCCTTTAAAACCTAAACACCTGGCCCAGGTTCTGTTGAGAGGGGTAAATCATTATAAATCCATAGATAAGAAAGTGACTGTCAAGCCAGAGGCGACTAAGCATATCATCACCGTGTCCTCAGGGGACGCAAGGAAGGTACTATCCTTGCTCGAAGTGGCCGTCACCATATCAGACGACGGGGTAATAACAGAAGACCTCGTAAGGGAACTCTCGCCCTCAAAGCACATGGTATTCGGGGAAGGGGTTCACTATGATTTAGCATCAGCCTTTCAGGGTAGTATCCAGGCTAGCGACCCAGACGCAGCGATATATTGGCTGGCGAAATGGTTAGAGTCCGGGGAAGACCCCAGATATATTGCGAGAAGGCTTCTTGTTTCAGCAGCGGAAGACGCTTACTCTAATCCTATTTGTACGGCAGTTGCTCATGCAGCATTTACAGCTGCAAAAGAAGTCGGTCGTCCTGAATGTGACATCGTAATGGCCCAAGCTACCATTATGGTAGCCAAGAGTGAAAGAAATAAGACAGCAGCCAATGCGATTTGGAATGCAGTAAAAGATGTGAAGAAGGGATTCGATATAGAAGTCCCCATGGAATTAAGGGACCACAGCTACAAAAGTGCAAGCAAATTAGGACATGGCGAATTCCAAATGGACCATGATATGAACAAGTATGTCGGGGTTAACAAGAAATACGTGAAAGGCTAAAAATGTCTAGGAATTTAAATAATCATATCGCTAAATTATTATCCTCTACGAGGATAAATTCAGCTAAGATAATGATTGCCAAAATGGTTAGGGGAGATGAAGTATCCCTAGTCGATTCAATCGCTTTCCAAGATGGTCGGTCAGTAACTCTTTATATGAATGACTGTACCAACCCAAAAACAATCCCAGAAGTATACGCACTAGTAAAAGATTCTAGTGGGAACTGCCTATATCAGTTGAAACAAAGAAAAATCCTATTCTTCGAGTTGGAACCCAAATTCGAATATGTTGTAGGACCATATAAAAGCCAGGAATTCCCCAAGTGGGCGGTAGTTCCAGTACAGACCATCATGGAGATGGCATAACTCAAAAATATAATATGGGAATTGAATCCAGACTACAAGACGCTCTTGAGATAATGGAATCTGATGATGACAGAGATGTCATTATCAAGAGGGTGATGGATAGTATCCTCAAGGGCAAAAGCAAGTTAAAGAAGCACCTATCCTCGGGCGAGATTAATATCGATGACGTCGTAAAGTCGATGCGTACAAATAGATGCCTACGCACCGCAGAAGAGGATTTAGGAAGTACTTACCTTGAACAGATCGTCGCTACGGCAATTAGGGAGTCAATGCCAATCGACGTTATCAACAAGGCTAGGGAAATATTCGGGCTAAAGGCACTTTCCAAGAGAGACTTGGTAAAGCAGAAGGGAGCAGTAATTAAGTCTCGTCAACAAGGTTCTGAACCACCTGTATAACATCTGAATGCAGAATCATCCAATCAGATTCAAGTTCAGCAACCACTTCATCATAATATCGGTAGTAAACAGAGAGAGCTTTCTTATCTGCCTCTTTTTGTGCTTTGGTACGTGTATCGAGTGGGCGGTGTACTGGCTGACTGTTTTTGGGAGGATTCTTGAGCAGCCTTCCATACTTCTTGGTTCGCATTTTCGAAATCTGGCCCTGGCTCATTGGGGCAATACCACGATTCAAGGCGGCACAACAAAGTGCTAGTGCCAGTTGCAACCCACCTGTAGACTTTCTATCCCCACCCCATGCAAAATCTTGAGCAGTATTGGCCGAATGCTTTTTCAGATCCCACCTGGGATTAAGGCCCCATAGGATTTGGTTCGGCGAGTGGTCCCATCCGATACCTGTAGCGATACCATCGGCGAGTCTTTTGCCGATGTAGCATGCATTTCCTAAATTGTGTCCACCGACTTGTTTTGCCATTATTTAAATCTGCTTTTAGCTAGGATAAATGTAACAAAAAGATCACCCGGCATATCAATGATCTGTCCTTCATCGTCACACAGCATACCTACGAGTTCATTACGTACAGCGTTGACATCATCTTCGCTTTTACACTCAGCTAGACGTTCTTTTAAATTGACCTGCCTCTCCCAATCTTTCACCTTATTATGGAGAGCTACCTGTTCTAACGCGAGTTGTCTGATGTCTAGATTCATACTCCGTCCTAGTTGTTCTGAGGATCGACAAAGAAGGCATCCAAACTCGGCATCTGCTCCATCGTACCTTCCATGTCGTACTCGTTCGTAATCAACGTACCAATCCAAGAGTTGATACGATCCCTAGCCTTCTGAGAAGAAAGGTGATGGGTAGTCATTTCACTGGCGAAAGTGATCAACTGGTAGATCGACGCATTCACCGGGATTGTACGTGCACGACGAGCAGACAACTCGGTAGCATTTGACAGACCATAAATAGCCAGTGGGTTACCACACATATTGTCGAACTTCTCCAAGAATTGGACCTTCTTATCAAGTGCATAACCATCTTCACCCATGGATTTAGTCATGAGTTTGTGCAGTTGGCTAGCCTCATGCAGAGAAGCCCAAGAAGTCGCAGCCGACTCCATACGCTGTTTGAAGCTGTGGAATCCTTCTTCTGCCGTGAAAGTCTCCATGGCCCGATTCAGCACATAAGACAGATTCTCGTCACCCTTGCCCAACTGGAATTGGGTCTTGAATGCTTTGGCCATTCCAAATACGCCATTCTGGCAAAGCATCCGCAGCATGACAAGATAAGCACATGGAAGACCATAGCCATCAATAGGCATGGATGTAGAAAACCTGGTGCGATATTCTTCACCAGCCACTTGATATGGGGTGGGGAATGGGCAATCGAAAGCCGCAGTCACCACGCCATCCTCATAGGTGACATTATCACCATTGAACCGATCCACAAGCCCCTTGACTTCATGGATACCTAGGACCGGTTTTAGGGGGTTGGTCATGCTGAGAAGGCGACCATGGGTCGTGGTTCCGCCAACATCGGGCTTGATATCCTCTTCGATGGCGATCCGTACCGTGTCCTTCTTCTTCTTGTGGATACGGTCGAAAACCTCGCTTGGGGCGAAAAGGTCAAAGACGGACCGTCCCTGTGACTGGAGAGAGCAGAAACTGGTCCAGAATCGGTCAGTAGTATGGAGACGCCGACCGTCAGGTAACTTGATGCGGGTGTTGCGGTCAGTCTCTTTCCTACTCTTGCATTCACTTGGATCTTTTAGAAAATCCACTTCAATGCGGTTGATAGGAAGGGCCATCGTCTTGATTTTTACGTTGTTCAGCATTTAGTTTCTTTCCACATTCCTGTTGAATCGTCAATTAGTCATTTATGCTTAAGATCGGGGTGCCGCCTCATGAGCTTGCCCTGACAAGCTTTGGCTTCATCTGATGGATTTTCCAAATCCTTAAGGCCATGAGCGGCGGCTGCTGCTCCCGACTCGAATACTGGTACATCAGATGGGGGTAGGTCAAGAATGTCAGGGGTAACTTGACCAGTCATTAGTGCAAACCGCAAAGCCAAAAGATGATGCTTGTCATGGGTATCAAGCCACCCCCTGCATAGGGTGCTTTCACGATCCCCATCATGGCATAAAAAACAGCCATGGGCTGTTCAGATGTTTCCTTATCATATTCAATGAGCTTCTGGTATTCATCTGCTGCCCATACACCAGAAGGACAATCCTGGCGGTAAGGGCAAGCAGAACATGGTCGTGGGTGGACGTCTGCCATTAATCTTCATCCTGTCCAAAGATGGTGGTCTTGGTCTTCTTAAAGAAGGCAGGCATTTGAACGTCAATCTTGGAAATAGCCTTCACCGTGTGAGTAGTGGCGTGTAGAATCTTATCATCCAAGGTATTGCGGTTCGTCCAGATTCCTGCATCATTCTTGACCCATTTAGCCTCGCAAGAAGCAGTCTTGGTGAATGGGTGCTTAGTGTCGCTAGACTGGATAATCTGGGCGAATTCTTTATTATCGTGCTTGCGAAGAACTCGGCCACACATTTGGATGGTGGGACCCTTGGAACCGGGACGCACAAACACAGATTGTAGGTCAGGGGCATCGAATCCCTCAGTAAGGACTACGATGTTGACTAGGGCCTTGACCTTATCTTCATGGAACATATCAATCTGGGCTTCCTGATTGCTATTAGCCCAGACGAATTCACATGGCTGTCCACCGTCGTTTAGGATTTTGGCGAATCGCTCGCATTCATTCCTAGTAAGGAAGAAGAACACACTCTTACCCCATCTGTCGGGGTCGTCCATGTACATCCTGGCTACATTTTCAGGAGTCCATTCATCTTCCATCACATAATGATGGTATTTGGAGAGCCAGCCTTCGTCAATCAATGCCCTGATACCTGCATCCTTGATGACTTTGCTGAAACAAAGCTTCATCTTATCGGTGCGGAAGGGTGTGGCCGTAAGGGCAATGTGGATCTTGGGGTCTACCTTCTTATGGAGGGTAGCTGCTGACTCTGTGGCGGAGTGATGCCCCTCATCCTCAATTAGGATATCAGCTGAGGGCGGGTTCTTGTCGAACATGCTGAAAAATTGGATGAATTCATGACCGATCAAGTCATCATTGGCTTCTGATGCTTGATGGACCAGATGCCGACGCATAGCCGACCATCCTGATGTATAGCCGAACAATTTATATAGGGCGACAGCCGCGACCAGTGCCATTACGGTTTTACCCGATCCGGTAGCTGATTCGACTAGAATGGATTTATGGCCTTCTTGGACGGCTCGGATTATGCTGTTGATAATCCGAGTCTGATATCCTCGGGTTTGGAGGCCATCGGGCAGCGTGAATAGGGGCCGTTCTGTCATACACTTTCGTGTCACGACAGCACGCTGCGAGCAATTATGCGGCTTTAACTGGTTTAGAGAAGAGAATCACAATTCGTGCATTCTTGGACTGGTTCGAGAATTGATACTTGAAGTTAATTCTCTTATTGCCAGCCTGTGCACGGACCTGACTTTTCATTTTCTTGGGGAATTCCCAGACATACTCGGGCACGTTGTCTTTCCCCATCCCAACATATGAACCGTGTGCCCGTTCGAAAGTGGTAGTCAAACCATTTTCTGCAATTACATTGTCTCCTTCACGTTGAACAAGAGTAAGTTCTGCGTCCGTCATCATGTCCCTTCTGCCACTTGGGGCTTATTAAAAGTGTAAGCAGAATGAGCAAGCTTTCCGTTTCTTGCTAGTTCTTCCTGCTTTCTCAATTTCTCAGGCACAAACCTGTAGAATTCCAAAACGTGTAAATTTTCCTTGATCCGATCCAAGTCCTCTGTCTTGAATTGCGGCCAAGCAGAATCACCAAAATTATATAAAGTCAATTCACCAGTATCGACCATCAGATACAACGTATTCTCGGTAAGCTGTGTATATTCTACAGCATCCAAGACAGTCATCATTTCCGGTTTAACTGGTTCAGGAGGGGAATCGTCGCCTAACAGTAACTTAGTAATACTAGCCAACATACCTAGCTCCTATCTCTTCCTCTCGATCAATCAAATCCAAACGATGTTCGATTCTAGACATGACTGAATCAAGGACTCTAGGGGTGCCAACGATATCGCCAGAAACAGAGCGTGGCATCGCTACTAGTGGACATAATCCACGAGCTTCGCATCGCCTGCAAATATTGGACCACCGTTCTACTAAATTGAAATTCTCTGCGGCGAAATCATCGTCCTGCCGAACCCTGGTAAGATATCCCAGCTGGAGAGCGACACTTTCAGCAGCAGGACGCCACAAATCAGAAATCTGCTCGTCTAAGCGACATGAAATTGTAGATTCTTGTTCCGCTTGTAAAAGATCGCGGATATCTTCTAATGCTTGTCGAGAAGCATTGGCTTGTCGAGCATGGTGGAGGGCATAGGCAATTCCACCACCGATCGCTGCACCACGCAGAACATTTGGTAATACTTGGACTGGCTCGTGAGGATTGCTGCTCATTTGATACCTTCAATGATATCTTCGACATCAACGTCAAAGTGCTGAGCAGCAACTGATATTTTGGACATGGCGGCTCTGGAAACTTCCAGGATATCTTCAATTATTAGACCCATTTCAGTCGCTACTTCATGGATGTACATTGGATCTTTACCACTCAGTCCGAAACGTAGTCTGAATACTTTATCTTCTTGGTCAGTTAGTGAAGCAATCTTAATAAGCTCTTCACTAACCCTATATAATTTTTGATTTAATGGATGTGGTAGGGAATTTCCCATTATGCCGTCTGCAAGTGGTTCTGATTTAACCACTCAACCTCCTGGTCTAGGGCATCTTGCCTTTCATCGAACGGGCCGAGGGTGGGGCCACCTACCGGGGATAGGTCGGCGAACCATTTGATGGAGCCATCAACGGTGGATGGCTCTACATGGGATGCACGCTTCACTTCGGCTTTACCAAGGTCCAAGAATGGACGCATCTTGTCGCCGTAAATGAATTCGATTCTCCCACCAACGATTTTGACGATTCTTTCAGCCATGGGGACCTCGCTTTCGTTCGCGTTTTCGTGCCGCGTCACGCTTGTCCGAGAAATTGCCTATGACGGCACCAACGATGCCCCCAAAGACGAGTCCTAGAATCCCGGCACCCATGCCGCCGCAGAATCCCCAATAAATTAAACCGAACCCCAATCCAACTAACCCACCCAGCAAAGCACCAAGAACCAAACCACCAAACATTCCATCCGAATCACCCCCTGGCTCATTGGATGGTGGCTTAGGAGCCATAGTAGCAGTTCTCTTGCCGCCGCCGCCTGAATATCCATGCCGAGTTTGTGTGGTCATGTTAGGTCCAACTTTCTGATTACAGGAAGTGAAGGTTTTTCATCGGAATCGTCTTCTTCCCTTCTCTCTATTTCAGAGAGCATTTCCAATTTCATTTGGCCGAGAAGCTTCTCTAATTCCTTCTTATCGGCTTTGTTCTTTTCAGCTTCAAAGCTCACTTTATTAATCACGCCGCAATAGTTATTTATCGCGGTTTCATAATTTTCTACGTCAGCTTTGTGCTGTTTTAAAGCGGCTTCATTCGCATTCTTTATTGCTCTCTCTTTGAAAATACACCAATAGCCAATCATAAAGAATATGATTGCCATCAGTGTTGAGATTATGACCGTTACAGGGTCTATCCGCCCTCTCCCTCGTAGAGAGTGTCATCGACCTCAGTCTGGTACATTTCGTCGGTCGGAGTATCCTCAGTGACCTTGCCGAGTGCCTTTTCGAGAGCGGCAGTGGCATCCTTGCAGGATTCGCCCTTGTAACCAGTAGGAGTGACGGAAACATTCCCACCACCGATTTTGACTTCGATCTGCTTCATAGCTGTTGCTCCTTACTGCATCTTTTCACGCAGCTTGTGTTCGAACAACCCGAGATTTGGGCCACGGGATGCCCCAACGTGTTTGGTTCCAGGATGCTCAATGACTTTGGCGTTCAAAAGTGCTGCTGCCAATCGAGTATCCGTAATGTGTGCTGTTCCCTTCTTGACTTCTCCAATTGTCCGGTAGACATCTTCGATGGGAAAGTCTTCTCCCTCGATGTTTACCATGGTGACATTCTGAGTTATTTGACGCTCAGTGAATTTGAGGTTCATGAATAATCTGTGAGGATGAGGGTAATTTCGCCCGTTTCTTCGTTGAACTGTTCATTCCAGGTCATCCCCATATTTTCAGCTTGCTGAATGGTGATGTCCCGGCTGTATCCATCCTGGAGTTTGGTCAGTTCTTCCTCCTTGCCCCAACGACCTTCGTAATTGTCGAAGTGGATTTCCTTCCCTTTGATGGCGAGGGGGTACCGCCAACCGGGAAGCTTGACTGAAAAATCACAATCATGAATCGGACCCTGATACAAACGTACGGTCTGCGGGCCTTCGATAAATTCAAGTCCGAGGCGTTCGCACACCTGCTTGAGGATGCTCTTGTCGTTGAATTCGATTTGGACTGTTGCAGTATGAGACATTTGTGTTCCTTTCTAAGGCGACCGGTAGGATTCGAACCTACATAGGGCAAGAGTTCCAGGGTCATAGCTATTACTTGGCACCGACGTCACGAATTGGTGTTGCTTTGTGTCCTGCTAACCTGAAATCAGACACCTTGTCTACCCATGCTTCAATGGCTGTTTGGCCTCCACAGCATTCCACTCTGCCACGGTCGCACAACTCTTCCTGTCTCGCGGCAACGCCGAGAGCAACTACAGCTTAAGCTTACTCTTAGCCGCAGAAATCTCACGTTTAATCACTTCTACGGCCCTACTATCAAAAACGGCGTAATGTTCGTTCTTCCTGCCGTAATTATCATCTAGTTCGAGATTTTCATTAACTCTGAAAGTATAAGTCGCCGAACCCTTGTTTAGAACAATGAACGCACTAAACGTCTGTGAAAATTTGATATCGTATGGGAAGCTGACCCTATTAGTTCTCTCCATCCCCATATAATCGCCAGTCCAACCGACTTCACCGTGATTCCAATTTCCCTGCCTGAGAACCTGATCGATCTGCTCAGGAGTAACTGACGATGATCCTCCAGCCCCAGGATCACAACCAATCAAGGGGACAATCAAGGCAAGGATTACGATAATGGGGAGAAAGTTCTTCATTCAATTTCCTTTCGGCAGTTCTTGACTGCTTTAATGTAAGCCTCAACGGCCATTCTACGCAACGGGGCATCATTCTTGATAGCCCCAATCAGAAAAGTTCCTGGATTATCTGAAAAACCCGAAAAGATATATACAGAGGGGTCCTCATAATACATCCCTTCACGATCCGACCTAGACCCATCAATTATAAGATCAACACTAGTGTTGGTCCACGCCTGATGAGCATCAATCCAAAATTGTCTACCGCCCATGATGACTTTACATCTGCGTTCCTTGTCGTATCCCTTGTTATTTTGCCAATATTCAATTTCATAAATACCAGCACCGAATTCGTCCAACGCCACAACAGAGCATTCAGAAATGAACATCTGATTGGCATCGGGACGGACTTCAAAGACTCCACGATCGAAGCCTTCGTCACCTATCACACAGGGAACGAACTTGAGTTTTGGGTCCTTAGGCATTAGAGATCCAAGGTGCGATTACCGAGGGCGGCAAATTTCTGGATGACATGAGAATCGGCAGATTGGCCAGCGGACTCCACCTGAGCCGTGATTGCTGCCATGTCCACATCATCCATCCCATCGATTTCGAGGGATCGGGCACCAACAGCTGCAAATTTGATGGTGTTGACAGCTTCGGCAACCACTTGGGCAAGACGAGAGAGCTTCTTCTTCACGCCTTGGACGAAATTGGAAGCCGGGATAGAAGAAGGACCAACCCTGACAGTTCCATTGTTGAAATTCGCACCAGAATACTGGCGGGACTGATTCTTCGTGACGGTCATATAATGACGCCTCTTGCTGTGGGAATGCAAGATCGTGACGAAGACGCCCATTTCCGGGTCGTAATTGTCTGAGAAAGTGATGGTCTGACCGCTGATAGAACCAACGAATTCCAGGTTCTCGATCTTATATTGAGAACCCATAGACTCGGCGATTTCAGTCTCGTGCGACAGTTCCTCTTCCTGAACCTCCCGATAACCCTTGGCAATCTTCTTGTTGATCTGCTTTTGAGCTTCGGATTCGGCACGCATTGGAGTGGGGAATTCCTTGGTGTCGTCCGATACGTGACCGCCGATACGTCCCCACTTTTTATGGACGGTTCGGCCTTGGACGTCGATTTCCCAAAACTTGTTGGAAGAATCGCCGCTGTTGATAAATCTACGAGTTGCCATGGTTTGCTCCTAAGTTAAGTTATCGACCATTTTTGCTAATTGGTCGGCTAGTTTCTTCTCGCATTTGCCACACCTATGTTCCATTTTATATAAAGGTGGCCTGTTGAAATAAAATGATCCTGGGTGAGGCCCCATAATGAGGGTAGACCGAGCAGGCTCAAGGCTCAAATCCTTTGAAGCTTTACCGCATACCGCACATTTTTTAGGATCGTCACTCACCTTTAAATCTCTTCATGTGCCACAAATGCTCACACTCTAACTTCCACACTTTATCATATGTCCAAACGAACATAATTACTGAGTAAATCAGCCTTTTTAAGACTAATTTACTCATGAGTAGTCGTTGAGAGTGAGGATGATTTCGCCGGTTTCCTCGTTGAATTCTTCATTCCAGGTCATCCCCATGGACTCAGCCTGTTTGATGGTCACAAACTTGGCGTACTGGTCCATGAGCTTGTTGCAGTCACTCGGACCGCCCAAATGCTTCTGGAGTCCATGGCCACCAGCATAGAAGTCCCATAGGAGGACATAACCTTCGCCATTGGGATTGGGGACAACCCCGACTTCATAGGCGTTTTTGTTGCCGGGAACGACGATGGCATGTTCACACTTGCCATAATCTTCGGGTTTGATGCCATGGAGATATGCGGCATCATCCTGAGAATAGTCGTTCATCCAGCGGCCATACCACTTGAAGGTCTTCTGACCCTGCACGAATTTCAGACCACAAGCCTCAGCCGCCTTGGCGAGACATTCCAAGTCATCAACTTTGGTTTCGACGAGTGCTACGTGAGACATTGGTAGATCTCCATTGTTGCCCGTCCCCATTCGACGGGTTTTTCTTCTGGTACTGGCACGAATCCAAGCATAGCCAAAAGTGTCAATATCATCGCCAGTAAGAAGATACCGAGGATAATAACAAGGATCAGCCCCCAAACAAGAGCATTGCTCTTGCCGATGATCGAATCGAGTATTGGGAGTAGTCCTCTACGTTTAGCCATCTAAATCCGCCTTAAATTCCTTGACGAGAGCTTCCTTCGCTCTGTCCCGCGATGCCGTGACGAGAGCGATCGTCGCGGTCAACTGGTCAGCCGCAGACTGCCAATCGCCACGAGAATCCTCAGCCTCTTTGTTCTCATGAGTCTGAAATACAGAATCCCCATGATCCACACACTGTTTCGCAGCGAAACCAACCGCCTCACTGACTTCATTCAGCATTTGGATGATTTGCTTGCCCGACATGGGGGCTTCCGCTTTGATTTCTACGAATTCAGCCATTCTCTGATCCTAAACATTCCCACGGGTGCAGGTCTATCTCCGACGTCACAATCTTGTTTTATTAAAAACTTCTTATCACCATCAAAGTGAAGTGATACTCGTTCGCATTTCACGCCATCCGTCACGAAACAAGTTTTCCATGGCGTATGTCCCGTCATCACCAACATTACACATTGAGTATCTGGTGCCTGGACTAACTCATCATACTCGAACCACACAGTACGAGACTTGTGTATACGTATGGGAGTGATATGTATAATTTCATATTTAGGATATACGCATTTCTCAGGTTGGTCTTGAGTTAATTCAAATTCTCTCAATTTTCTGAAAAAATTTATCATTACTCGCTCGGAGTATTCTTACTCGCTTTTGGATTTACAGAGATTTCCACTTCATTTCCAAGTATTAATGCGAATAGAATCGGAATGAACGCGAAAACGCAGATTGCAATTTCGAGAACCTTTTTCATGTTTATTCACTCGGGATACCATCTGCTGGGACAAATTCCTTCAAGGCGTAGTCATACACCTTCCCATCCGTAGTCAGCAATTCTCGCGGACCATGTATCGCGATGGGTTTGTCACCACCATACTTGATATAATACGGGTGGGTCTTGATTTCAGTGGGCCTACGCCTCAATTGAGGCATCTTCCCACCTTTATCGACATAGATGTAGAAGTTCATTGCCATTATAAATCACTTACCCTTCTGGTGAAGACTGCCAACGCATCCCTGTAAGCATCCCAATCAGTATTCTGGACAAGAACCTTCTCATGGATGCTACGTTGGAAGCATTGATTGTGTGTCAAATTGACGTTGACTACCTCATATGACTTCGGCAGATCAACGACCACTACTGCTTGATCTTTATGAGGGGTTACAACCTGAGCAATAATCGTGTCAGGTTGTAACCCCTCAATGTTTTCAAGTGGAGATTTCATCAGATGTCCAAAGCACGAGGCTTAAGAGTCGCGGCGAGAGCATCGAAATCCCCAGACAGTTCATCGGCACGATCACCGAGAACATTCTGGTACATCTTGAGACGATCCTTCACCTTCTGGATTCGATCCTTGCGAGTCTGAATCCACTTCTCGGTGATTTCGCCGCTCCCTGTCTGCATCTTGGTGATTTCCTCATCCATCTTGCCGAACAGGTCGGTGATTTCCGAGTCAACACCCTGGCCAACCATGTTGGCCGCACTTTCCACGTTCGGGACGGGGAAGTAGGAGAGGGAGGCGATGCCGTAACCCTGGCCCTGGATGTTGTCGAGGACCTGAGCCAGCTTCTGGACCAATTCCTGACCCGAAGCGGGGACGAAGTAAACCGCCCCTTGGGGACGGAGGGACACGATGTCCGAGTGATCGTTCAGGATCTTCTGGACGTAGCGGGTGACATCCGACGAATTGTACTTGACCTTCTCCTCATTGAAGAGGGAAATGATGTGGGCACGGACATCGGAATCATCGCACTTGGAGATGGAATCCTCGATGTCACCGCAATCGAAGTACGCGGTCTTGTCGATGGTGAAGGTGAGTTCCTTCTCGTATTGAAGCTCGTCACCATCACCCTGATCCACCAACTCGCGGCGGGTGAATTGGTAGGTGAGTTCGCACATATCTTCCTTGACCTTCTCGATCAATCGTTGCTCCGTCAACGATCGCAGGCAACGAATCAGGGTCGCCCGGTAGTTGTGTTCGCGAGCATACTTCTCGCCATCGATCCCCACGGCATCGAGTTGGAGCTTGAAGAAGTCGCGGGTGCAATTGACCTCGCGGACGTTCCACCACACGACGTTGCCGAGGATGGGGACGTCATTGCCCTGCACTTGCAGAGCACCAATCAGGTGATTGCGTTGAGCGGTTGAGGTTGACATATCGGTTCTCCGTGAAAGGGTGTCTTGGTTCGCTTTTTCGTGGCACGAGTGCTTTCTCGCAGCAACTACCCATCATACGAAGCAGCATCTTCCCACAAAATATATCCTATGATCGTGCTAAAGAAATATAATTCCATATTCGTGTCAACACCAAAAGCTGGCACACGAAGCATGTATCAAATCCTCCAAAGCAGATATCAAGGCGAGAAAACTAGAGAACACTCAAATAAAATCCCAAAATTCGCCGAAAAATGGTACAAATTCACAATCTGTAGAAATCCCTACGACAGAGCTGTCTCGCTCTGGTGGTCAACCTGTAAACGGGGAACTGGAAAAGGAGACAGGTACGGACTGAAACGCCACGGCGAAACATTTGAAAAATTCGCTGAATACCTAGCTTATAATTGGAAAGTTAATAATCTAGCTATGGTGAAGCCACAATATATCTGGCATAGAGGAATCTCATATGATCTAATCTTAAAATTCGAGGATATTGATAAAGAAGTACAGAGACTACCATTCTGGAAGCCCAGGATGAAGTTCCCGCATGCTAATAAGACCAGTCATATGCGTGGACCGTGGCGTCGATACGTGACACCGCGAGCAGCAAAGATGGTGAGGTTATGGGCCGAGAAAGATTTTGAACGATACGGGTACCCGGTTAAAGTCAAGTAATCTTGACACGGGCGATAATTAGGTTTCACATTTGACCAGCAATATTATCAATTCTGAAAGCATCTATAACGCTGCTTTTATGAGAATCAATTGCATCCTGTATAAATGGGATTAATTCAGGATCATTGAACATGTTGTAAAAATCACCAGCCTCTGACATCGCTGATAGCAGGGGATGTTTAAGTCCTAATTGTTAATCGCCTCATTGATATTATTCATCACAGCATCAGATATTGCACTTTTGCCCCAATACTCCCAGATATATTCGAGAGTGTAATCATTCGGGATACCAGGGATTAATTGATTTACAGGCATATTTCAAATCCTATGTATGCGATATATTTGATGGTTATTGTTTAATACTTATATCCTAAATAAATAATGTCATCCTTAAAAGCTTTATCAACCATAGACTTTAACTCTGGAGTATAAGAATCCCTATAACTTCTTACTTTTCCATCAGGCAGGGTTCTGGTTCTCTTGACATATCTAAGTTCTAATTGATTAATTTTCAATTTCTTACATAATTTCTTGAAATCTTCTTCTAAATTCTCATATCTTCCTACGAAATTAACTTGCCTGGGCTTGAAATATGACAACTGTTGACGAAGACCTGTCTCTATGACATTATTTGCACCCTTATGCTTCTTTCTGAGCTTTTCGATACTCTTACAGAAACTCTCGAATGTGCCTTTGAATGCCCCATTCTTACGAGCATATAGATATAGAGACACAAACCGATCCCACGGATTGCGGACAAATACGAATTTAGTGTAATCTCGATATTTGGAGGGTAATTTATCGAGAGTGAGATGTTTACTTTTGAGTGTTGGAGATTTCCCAAACTCTTGGTTGAGCGTCACGAAGACACTTGTACCACCGGTTCGTGGGATATGGATTTGGAGGAACCGGTATCTGGGACATACAAACATGCCTTATATTTGAAAAAAGGAGGAGGGTGGCAGGCTTGGAGCCTGCCACCCCACCTACCAACGCTATCAGGATTTTAGGAGACGTCGATCTGACGGCCAGCATGGGCACCATCATCATCGGCATCAACCTCGGAGGCATTCACAGCATTGTTCTCAGCCCACTCCTTCATGCTCTGGAGTGCACCCTCTTGGGACTTAGAGAGGGGATTCGTAGCCTTGGTGGCATCGAGAATGTGACGAGTCTCAAGCTCGCCATTCTCATAGAACGCCGAAAACATGCCGTCGACCACAGCCATTTCGATTTCGGCACCGGAGAATCCCTTAGCCGCCTTGGCCAGAGCCTTGATGTCGAAATTCTCGGGGTCACGGCCATTTCGAGCAATGTGGATCTTGTAGATCGCCTCACGCTCCTTTTGGGAAGGCAGACCGACGAAGAAAATCTCGTCGAATCGGCCCTTACGGAGCATTTCCGGATTGGACTGAGCAATCGAGTCGATGTTGTTGACTGTCATGACCGTGAAGCTGGGGCTGGTCTTGTCCTGCATCCAAGTCAGGAAGTTGCCGAAAACTCGCTTCGTGACACCCGAATCGGTGCTGCCGCTGCCGCCCATCCCGGCAAATGCCTTTTCGGCCTCGTCAATCCAGACCACACATTGGCCGACTCGATCGATAGTCTGAATCGAGTTCCGCATCTGGGACTCGGATTGGCCCACCACACCGCCGAAAACTCGGCTGATGTCGAATCGGATCAACGGCACGCTGAGGATGTTGGACGCGGCCTTAGCAGTCAGTGACTTACCGCAACCGGGGAGTCCGACCAGAAGGATGCCCTTGGGGACCGGCAGACCGAATTCACGAGCTTCCTTGCCGAATGCCCGGTTGCGAATCTTGAGCCACTTCTTGAGAATGGCGAGTCCACCGATCGAACCGGAGTTCTCCTTCGCTTCGGAATACTCTAGGATGCCGGTCTTCTTGACCGCTGCCGCCTTCTCACCCATCACGAGTCGGGAGATCTTGGGACGATCTTCCTCGGGGTGGGTGAGGCAAGTCACGGTGGCCTTGGCGAAAGCATTCTCGGCTTCCACACTGGTCAGGCCACAAGCGGCACTGATGATCCGGTCCCGCTCATCCTCGTCAATCTCCACGCCCTTGTCATCAAAGGCTGTCTTGTAGTTGCCGTGGAGGAAGTCCCAAGTCTCGGCGATGTGCTTCTCGGTAGGCAGGTCAAAATCGACCATGACCAGATCACGCTCCAACTCGGGCGGCACATTGCTGACTGGCGAGAGGATGATGAGAGTCTTCTGGTTCTGCTTGAAGTCACGGGCGATGTCACGCAGGTGACGGATCACTGCCGGGGACTTGAAGAACGAGTGGAGATCGCGAGCAATGACGATGGTCTTCTCACCGACGTTGTTCTTGATTTCCTTGAGGAAAGCACCTGGATCGGGCATTTCCTTGGTGTCGTTGGTCTTGGTCAGGGGGTTGGACAGACCTTCGGTGTGGCTCCAGACCCGCAGTTGCCGCTTGCAGTGTTGTGCGGCACGATGGATCTCAAGTTCGCCGCGACCTTCCTCGGGCGTCACCATGTACAAGAGGGGGTAACCGCTCTTGATGTAGGAGATGAGTTCGGCGTTGGGGGCCGGTTCCGTCACATTTGACGGTTTCACATTGGTTTTCTTAGCAGTGGGCATAGCGTTGCTCCGTTAGTAGGTGTTGTCCTGTCGCCTCTTCGTGACACACCACGACGGCGGCAGAAAATACCTGCTCGAAACAACTATTAGCCAGTTACTGTGAAGCTCCAATCAAACGACAATGTGCCAGCTGGAGCTTCATTCTCATCATATAAAGTAAGAGATACACTAACAGTATGACTACCGACGCCGTATTCATTAATATCGATCTGTTTATACTGAGTATAATATCCCTTGTCGGTGTTCACGAAGAATGTTCCATAAATATGGCACCCACCGACTGTCTTAGTGATTGTAATTTCTGGGAGTGGTGGATCTTCAGAAGTTAACAACAATGGTGGATCACCATAAGTATTCTCAACGTCTAGTTGAGCACAGACATCATTAAATCCAACATCTCCGAAACTTATTGAGAATGGACCAGGTAAGCCAGCAGCGGCAGCACCAGTCACATTGACATTAGTGAAGTCTGGACCAGCAGGGACACTAGTGCTTGGTGGATCACAACCAGGACAATTGCTGCTACTAGACAAACGGCCACTGCTTTCCTGTCCGCTACTTTGACCACGACGGCATTGGCTACATGTGACCCAGTTTGAATCAGATTCTTCGTGAGTTATATCCTCTTCAGTAAATTGCAAGAAGTTATAACAAGTATCATTGATCTCAATAATAGTAGCACCAGTATTGTCTGGTAGAATTACATTTGGTCCACTAAATCCTGGGCAAGGAGTGTATTCCCTATTCTGTGGCGGATTATTGCCGCCAGAAGGTTGACCACCGCCAGAACCCTGAGACGGACTCGATTGACCTGATGGTTTACCAGTCGATGGCGTTCTTCCACCAGAAGAAGCAAGTGATGGTGCACTGCCCAGTGAAGGACGACCAACACTCGGACCCGATGGTGCAGATGGAACAGACGGTGCGGATGGAGCCGATGCGGAGGAAGAGGAAACACTAACACTCGACAAAGAACCAGAGCTGGATGATCCTGAGCTAGACGAAGCAGAACTCGACGACGCAGAACTTATAGCCGGTGCCGATCCCAATGATGATGCCGCAGAAGAAGCCGATGAACCCCTAGATGGTACACTAGGACCAGAAACGCTCGGAATAGAAGCACTAGATGAAGATACCGACGCACTGCTAACTGACGCAGAACTGAGCGAAGCCGAACTCGCTGATACTGAGCTTGATGATGCGGAGCTAACCGATGGTGCCGACCCTAGTGATGACGCTCTGGAAGGAGCGGATGACGAACCAACAGAAGGCTTACTAGCAGAAGACGACCTAGTAGATGCAGAACTCGACGATACCGAAGAACTACTAACAGACGCGGAGCTAAGCGAAGCGGAACTCGACGATGCAGAGCTAGCTGACGGTGCTGATCCCAATGATGATGAACCGACAGAAGGCCCAGATGATGAGCCAACAGAAGGCTTACTAGCGGAAGACGATCTAGTAGAGGCAGAACTCGACGATACTGACACACTAGAAGCAGATGTACTAGAAGAAGACACGCTAGAAGAACTAGTAGAAACGCTCGATAAAGAAGGAGCAGATGACGAAGCTACAGAAGCAGAACTTGGTGCTGCCCCACTAGCCGCCGATCTAGCACTACTTGTAGAAGATATTGATGCTGAACTAGCGGATGTACTTGATGAAGAAACGCTAGAAGAAGACACTGATACAGAAGAAGCGGAAACGCTTGAGGATGACCCGCTACTGGATGATCCACTGCTGCTGGATGAACCGCTTGAAGAACCACTAGATGATACAGATGATCCAGATGGTCTTGAAGAAGAACTCGACAAGGACACCGATCTAGAAACAGAGAACCCGCCTTCAACACCAAACGGACCCCTAGTTTCTATATCACATTCACCTTCAATGACTGACGGGCAAAAGAAAAAGTCTTCTTGGCAGCAATTGCGAGGCAGGGGATCAGCTACCCTAAATTTTGGGGCGTCACAATCAGATTCTTCTATACTGTTGAACCAATCAAACTTCACATGATTCGGTGTGGTTTTCTGCCCATCACGCTTTAAACAAGAAGGATCGGGCGTCCAAATAGGTAAATCGAGAGGATCAAAATCTACTAAGTTGGGGCTGAATAGGTATCTATGAATTCTCTTACAGATATCAACGGTCGCAGAAGCAGCAGCAAATAATGTAATAGGATCAGATTCTAGATTAATAGTTTCATCTAAAAATCTTACTGCATCTTTCGATCTGCGAAGGCTACTAATCGCGATGTTATCGGCAGAGAATGGTGATCTAGAGAATAATAGATCAAATTCGTCAGAGCTGAAAGTAGTCACAGCCTGAGCTGCTTTAACAGTCGTGGTATAATTCTTAAATTGCAAGAATGGATCGCCATCCCTGCCATCCCTGCCAGGTGGTCCAAATTGCCTGACTTTAAGAATCCAATTCTGGTCCGAACCCCAATCTTCCGAAGCTGCTAGTTTAATTGACAAGCCATCGCTAGTAGGAGTGATTAATGACTGGTCCTCTAAGATGAACAGGGTGGTCGAATTTGTGCTTACTTCCCATTGACCATCCAAGAAATAAGTGATATCAATGGATCCTTCTGACGAAACCCTTTCTAAAGTTATCAATATGGGTGTATCAAGAGGCGTTGGTACGACAGCCTCGCTTGTCAATATATTACCAGAAGTCTGTTTAATGCTTGGCGTTAATGCCGGACCAGGTATGCCAATAGCACCCTCTGGACCCTGAGGACCCATTAACCCTTTTGGTCCTTGGCAAGATTTAGATTGAAGAATATATGCCAGTAATGATCTGTCGATCTCGACTCTGACATTATTGTTTTCTGCATTAAATTTAAATCTTCTATCAGCAGCCCTCAAGAAATAGTAGTAGGCAGTGAGCGGGTGGATTTTTAATGATTCGAACTTCTCATTGAGATAAAATTCTCTTAAACTTTTAAGAAAATCAGCGGCTGCTGGTGATACTAGACCGTTTCTCGAATTGGATACTATCTCCAACCCGATTTCTTTTCCTACTTCAATCCATTGATTAAATTCGGCGAAGTATCGATACTTCGTCCCCGATGGCCCTCGTACAATCTGAGCATCGGATGGATTCTTAGGAAATTGCATTAAGACCAGGTAATATCAATATCAATGGTTCCTATCTGTGAACAGTCAGACGTAGCATAGATAGGTATTCCAGTTAAGGATGTTACATCACCAGCTTCGACTCCGCCGATGAAGACTTCAACGTGATCTGTTGTCCAATCACCACAATCACTGGTACCATCCCACCACATTAGATAGGTACATGATGGTAAATTGCCAGCATTTCTGCAACCACTAGCTGAATATGGACTTGTGTTGCCATCGCATGAAGTATTAATGCCTTGGCCGCCACCAGTACGGACGATATTTGCACATCCTGAAGTACCGGTTGTGGAGAAGTTATAGAATAAGCTCGAAGCATCGCAATTTGATGAATCGCAGCACTCTTCAAGGCAGCATGGTGCCAGGATACCATAGCCACCACCAGACAATGTGTTGCCTCCAATAGTACCCAATCCGCACACACCTTGGTTAGGCATGGTTTCTGGATATGAATCGCAATTATTGTCTGTCTCGGCAATAGTAGATTCGAAGTATGTTATTTCGTCAGATCTAACTTCCAGCGACCATCCACTTGATGTCCTGAACAAGTTAACCTGGAAATCAGTCTCTTGTGTTTCATCTGTGGTACCTGTTGGAGTACCAGAGCAAGTAGAATCGCCAGTTTGATAATCAGTGAATTCGAAGGTAATTTGACCATCAGGGATTTCTGCCTGCCACCAGCAAGCTGCAACCTGAGTGAGCAAATACTCACCATTAATGCCGCTTACGGGCTGGTTGAAATTTCGAGAGTCAGAAATCGTAGCGTGCTCATAACAACCAGAACAAGCAGCCTCGTCCACGCCAATAAGTTTAACTCTCCAATATCTAGGAGTACAATCAGCACATTCTGCACAGTTCGTAAGAGCTTCACAGTCAGTACAATTGGCAGCCTCTAAGGTAGGACTGCTTGGCATTGGACTACTGGTGCCACCGCTGCTCGGCATTGGATCGCAAACACCGTCACAATCAGAATCAGTACCAGTACCACAGGTACCATCGGTCTTGCAGCATGGGTTGTTCGTAATTTCATAAGTGACAGTAGCAGCACCTTCACCATCACATGGTGAAGCGGTATTTGCTGATCTGTGTGTGGTGGACTGACTATCTGCACCACAGCAATCACCATCTACGGCATCGAAGCTACTTACGCAGTCGGTGAGATCTCCATTAAGAACATCAATATTTGATGTCCATTGACCAGTTGAGCAGTTCTTAAGTAATCTATACCTGGTACCAGTAGTAGTGAGTGCTGCCGCAGCATTCACAAATGTATCAGCTTGAACACCAGAAGCCCACATAGCATACGTTGTACCACTAATGTCACCAGTGCCCAAGAATGGCATACCAGATTCAGAACCGCTCTCTAAGTCCAAGCAAGCATCACAGTCAATGGCAGTAGTCCAGGTCATATTGCCCAAACTATTCTCACCATAGCAACAATTTTCGCATTCTACAGGATTGATGCATTGTGGCGAGCTAGCCATCATGCTGCTTTGGCCGTTGCGGCATTGGCTGCATGTGACCCAATTCTGGTCAGACTGCTGGTGAGTAATATCCTCTTCAGTAATCTGCAAGAAGTTATAGCAAGTATCATTGATCTCAATAATAGTCGCACCAGTATCATCTGGAATGATAACGTTCGGACCGCTAAATCCTGGGCATGGAGTATATTCTCTGTTTTGTGGTCCGCCGCCACCAGATGGTTGTCCTGTGGATGGGCTGCTAGCTCCTCCAGATGATGCAGCTGGAGTGCTTGAAGCGGCTGGAGCACTACCTAATGAAGGTTGGCCAACAGATGGCAACGGTGTGCTGCCTGAAGATGCAACAGATGCCGTACTGAGAGACGCCGCAGAAGGTTTAGCAGTCGATGTACTGACAGTCGATACACTAGGAACCGAAGGCACACTAGGAACTGGTCCAGACGAAGGAGCACCCGATGAAGGAACACTGGCCAATCCAGACGACGGAGCCGATGACCCAGACGGAGCACTAGCTAACCCAGACGACGGAGCCGATGACAGCCCAGAAGATTGTGAAGAAGCCGAAGTCGAGGAAATAGATACAGAAGGAGTCGATGCAGAACCAGAAGGACTCGACACCGAAGAGCCAGAAGAAGATACACTCACAGAAGAAGATCTAGAGAAATCGCCCTGAGGTACACCGAACGGTCCTCTTGTCTCAATCTCACACTCGCCCTCTAATAAGTTCGGGCAAAAGAAGAAATCTTCTTGGCAACAATTCTTTGGCAGGGGTTCCGCAGTCGCGATCTTAGGTAGATCACAATCCTCCTCATCTACATCTTTAAACCATTGAAACCGATTACCACTAGGAGTAAGTGGTTCCTGATCCTTTTTTAAGCATGACGGATCAGGCGTCCACACAGCTAAATTCAAAGAGTCAAAATCAACCAAGTTAGGACTGAATTGATATCTATGAATGCGTTTACAAGAATCCAAAGTAGCAGAAGCAGCAGCAAATAAAGAAGGCTGCAGAGCCTCTAGATCAATAACCTCATCCAAGAATTGTGGCGTACCACCAGCGGGTGTCAAACTATCAACAGCGAAATTCTCGGAACGAATAGGTGTTCTTACAAAGAACAAATCGAAGTTACTTGCAGCAAGGCCGCCCATGGCCTGACGTGCAACAAGTCCAGTTGAGAACTCACGCAACTGTAAGAATGGGTCACCATCGCGACCCATTCTTCCTTGCGGGCCAAACTGCCTGACCTTAAGAACCCAATCGTCGCCCCAGTCGTCTGACGCGATTAATCGGATTTCTAAAGAATCCGCGTCTCTATCAAGATCAAATGATGAATTTTCTTCGTCGATTAGAATAGAACTAGTGTTAGACTCGATATCCCATAAACCGTCCAATTGGAGAGTAATCAAGATCATCGTATCGTCTTGACGATTCTCCAATTCAACAGATATAGGCGTTTCAATCGGCGTTTCGACGAACACTGTACTGGTCAATACATTGCCATTTACAATCTTGGCACTTTCAGGTAATTTAGGACCAGGTGACCCAACCTTACCGTCTTTACCAGTAGGACCCGTCAGTCCTTTAGGGCCTTGGCATGACCTAGATTGCAGCAAATAAACTAACAGACCTCTATTGAGTTCAACTCTGAGGTCATTATTCTCTGGGCTGAATTTATAATAATCGTCTCGGGACCTAAGAAAATAATAATAAGCACCAACGTTTGGATAAATTTTAAGCTGGCTGAATTGCGGATTTAGGTAGCTGTCGCGTATGGTTTCGAGCACGTCGGCTGTAGGAGGAGATACCAAACCGTCTCTGGCGTTTGATACAATTCCAACTTCTACTTCTTTGCCGACTTCGATCCACTGGTTGAATTCTGAATAATATTTAAACTTAGACCCTGATGGTCCTGAGACAATCTGTGCGTCGGATGGATTTTGGGGGAACTTCATCCAAGAATATCTCTGACATTATTCATCGGATCCAACTCAGGCATTGGGTTAAACCCGCTTTCATTCTGCCCGGTTGGGCAGTCTCCAATATTAGGGCAGAAAAAGAAATCCTCTTGACAACATTTCTTAGGAATCGGATCAGCTATTGTAATCTTAGGCTGCTCACAAACCTCGAAAGTCTCTTCGTCTACTTCCTCCCACCACTTCATCTTCACAGTGATCTCCCTCAAGCACGATGGATCAGGAGTCCAATCTGGTAAATCCAATTCATCTTGCTCAGGGAAGATAGGCTCGAATTCCCATCTCCAGATAGATTTAGAATTACTCAGTGTAGGTTGAGCAGCACCAAACCTAACTAATTTATTAAGGACGTTCTCTGTAAAATCTGATTCATACTCGATTGAACTGCTTGGGTGCCTGATGAGGCTATCAACTGGGAAATTTATAATTGCTCTATCGATGGCAATAAATAAATTTCTATCCTCATTACGCATGGTACCCACTGCGTAATTGGATCTCATGGCTGGATCGGCTATCGTGAAATCCGTCAGACCTATGAAAGGATCACCATCTTCTCCTGGCCTTCCCTTGGGTCCTTCTTGGCGTGCTTTTGCCTGCCACCCCGAACCCCACTCCGTATTCAAAGCCGCAGAGACGGCCAACGTCCCGGCCTCGAAGGACACTTCCGTGTTATTGGCGTCCAAGAACCCATCGAAAGAGTCCTCAGAAATAAATGTATTCTCACCAGTGAATATGTTGTGCTTGATTTCGAGTAGTTGAGCACCCTCTTGGAAGAACCTAATAGAAATAGGCGTCTCCAGAGGGACCTCTACCTTAGCCTCGAATGTCAGTAAATTGCCATTTACCTGTACTGATAAGAATGGTTCTAGGGGTCCTGGAATGCCAGGTGCACCCTCCTCGCCTCTATTACCGACAAGACCCTTATTACCCTCGCAAGGGTCCATCGATATCTGATTTAGGACGTATGGTCGGTTCACCTCAGCACGAAGGCAATCGTCACCTTCCACCGAGAATCTCATCCTACCATCTCTGGATCTCAGAAACCACCAATAATTATTACCCCTGAATAAGTTCAGGGAGAATAATGATCCATTCTGATGGGCGTCCCGGACATTCGCCAGAAATTCAGCAATATCTGGGCTTAACAAGCCACTCTTCTGGCTATTGACAATCCCTGCTTCAACTTGAGAGCCAACAGAAAACCAAGACCCATTGAAGACATTATAAAAATATACTTCGCCAGATGAATCAATGAACGATTGTCCATCAACTGGGTTCTTGGGGAATGATCGTAATGTAGCAATGGCAGTCATTAGAAGTTAAACACATCCACCCATGTCATAGGATCGCCAGCAGTTGTCCCGCCACCAGTATCACCAGCCCAAGCCATGGAATCAGTCTCATCACCTGGGAACGTCCAGTGAGGGCCAACAACCACTTCCGCTTCTGGTTCAGTAGTAAGGTCATGATTGTAATGATAAACAAACGGATCAGTGAATGGATTGTTGCATAGATAAGAGCATTGGAATCTTCCTAATTCTTGCTCATTACCCTCAGCATTTACGACCAAATTACCGTCCGTGTCAATTTCGAAAACATGCCTTGTGGTAGTTATAATGCCATCAATGAACACTTCTCTATTGATGACTTCGCCTTGTCTAGTCTGAGAACCCCAAATCCTCGGGTCCTTAGAAATCACGATCACGTCCAAGAATGAGCCGACTGTCTCCCAATATACTTGGTAAACAGTGTCCCAATCATCCTTAAATGTAAAATTCCCAGAAGGTGGGAACGGGTCATCACCAGGGAAGCCATTCTCATTGGCCTCACCATTCAGTTGTAAAATCTCGAAGAAGGTCTTCTCGCCGTTCGATAACAAAGTCGAAATAGAAGTCTCTTCTGGACCAACAAAGCTGATCGTATTATCTAATTGATCTGGGTCGGTATTACCCCACGTATCAAGATAATTCTGAACGTCACAATCATTAAAGAATTGTGTTGGGGTGCTGCCTGCACCAGTTTCTCCTGGGCAAAGAATTTCGAGGCAACCGCAATCGTACCTCATTGGGCGGTAGTAATCATAATTGATGTCCGTTGGTGCTACCCTGATTTGTGAAGCATATGAAAACAAGAGTGTAGCACCACTGCCAGCTTCAAAGCCTAATTCCAAACCAGTAGCAAGATCAGCGGAATCACTGGAAGCTGGGAAGTATTCTATGTCGCCTGGATCGTTAATATAACCAGTCACTGATGGATATCCATCTGACAAGTCATCAAATGATCCGCTTTCGCATTCCGCAGCAGAGTTAAACACAGTGTCATTGTTTGCGATGTTCGTAATGCCGATCGAATCAGTTGTGTAGTCAAGAGATACAGCTGGGTGGCCATTATCTTCGGCATAAATCGCGTGTGTTACAGTATCAGGATCTGAAATAGCCACTCCTGAACCAACCAAGTGCTCACCAAAGCTTGAAATATCCGGCTCTAATCCATTACCTTCGATAGTATAATCAGCTTCATCGTAAACCAGAAACTGCTCTCCATTAGATAAGGTGCTCAAGGTAGCATTCAATGGATTTGGTTGATCTACGTCTGGGCAGAAGCAATCAATAGCGAAGTCCCATGGTTTCAATTTCCAAGTCGGATGGGTGAAATCAGTAAGTAATGCGTCCTGTCTTGGTTCTCGGTGACCTGGGAAATTCCAGTTATCTTTCTGAATATAGAGAGAGGGTCTTCTAACTGCCAGCCAATTAAATGGTGATTTACTGCCATCGAGATTCTTGATGTCAGAGTAATGCAAGCTGTCTTTATGGTCACGTCCGTAGGACCTGAAAAGACCACCATAGAAACTTGAAAATTCAACTGGGCCAACCTGCGACCCGAGATATTCGCCTTGTGGGTTTCCGTCCCTGAAGGCAGGATCAGGAAAAGTATAGTAAACGCCCTGACCAGCCATCAAGCCGCAAGACTTGAATCTCCAAGTCTCTGGTAATACCATATCGGTACGTTGCTGCAAGACATCAGAAACACGTCCTTTGTAGCAGTAATCCCTGCCGTCTAATTCATAAAGAGTCTCACGCTCTTTATTAAAATCAGACCTGACTGCATCAAAGACAGTGCTTTCTTGCTCAACAGGAGAGTCAACAATTCGGTCTTGACCCTTTTTGGCCAAGGATTTATCAATGGTACCAGCTTGAGTGCCGATATATGGCAGCAATTCAGGCGACAGATTAAGTAACGCTTCCTGATCGCCACCAAGAATCACATCTAAATCGCAAGGGCCAACAATATTAGACCAAGCCTGATACTCGGCCTCCAAACCAGCAAGTACACGCTCCCTGTAATCAATATCCCATGGCCTGAATCCATGGTCTTCTGGCTTCAATGCATTACATTCATCACCATCAGCTTCGATAGGGATGATTGCCTCAGGTGGGACCTGCTGATTACCCGCGTCAGTACCAAGAAGTTGTTGGATTTCTCCGCCAACACAGAAATCTTGTACTGCGTAAACCTCATCGAAAGTCAGAGTAAAAATGACTTTCCGTAGAAGCGAGTGAAACGCCTTAATCTTAAACAAAAAGTCCACGAGGAACAAAATAACCGATGGATCAACAGTCTCACCCGATTTCGTGGTAAGAATGGTGACGTCAAATCGATTAGACTGTAAATCCCGCATCGAAACAGGAACTGTGATCTGATTGTAGCCATATGTAGCGAAAATCCACAATGACGTGTTGTCATTAGTGAAATCCATGTGGCGATCATAAGTGACCGACAAAACGCCTGTCACGTAATCGTGTTTAAAGCCCTTAGCATTGACTGGTGCTCTACCACTGGTATTGATTTCAGTGACAAATCCATCAGAGCCAATCAACGCTTCTGTATATCCCACTGTGCCTTCGAGATCTTCAACAGCTTCAATAGCAGTAGATGGTAAGAGATTGAATTGGTCTGGTAAGACATAATCTAATGCGTTGAAATTCGTAGACAACGTATCAGTAGTAGCTTGCAATGAATTGTAAGCAGCAGAACCATTCTCGACTAAAATAGCTCTTACAGTAAGCTTTTCATCGATTGGCCTATAAACCAGCGGCACCGTTACTGGGCCGAAACCATCTTCTCGGTAATCCGCGAATAATGGCTCGGTTGTGGCAGTTGGGTCTGAATCAATGGCGAAGTCTTGATTTACTACTGCTTCGCCAGGTGCGACAAACTGTTCACCATTTGGTGTCCACCAGATGTTCGCCACGTCGATGACGAAACCAAAAAGATCGAATAGCTCTCTGACGGCTCGTTTCGTTCCTTTTAGCTTCTGCAACTTGACCGTGTTGCGTAGAACAGCCCTTCTCAGATTATCGACTGATTGTGGGAAGTATGGAAGCTCCCATCCAAGCAAGAATCCAAGGTAGGGAATGAATTCAGCAGGAATGTCATAAGGCCAATTTAAATTCTTGATGAATTCCTGCTCATCATGGATATTCTGCAGGGATTCTGCAAGCGGCCTATAAAAAGCAATAGTTGTGTCTTTTGATTTCTCGGCATCCGTGAAGTAAAGAGCGGGGGTAGATTCCGTCATCTGTTGGATGACTTCACCAGGGTGGGCAAATGGGAATCTTGTTCTCGCGTTTGTTTCTGTCGCTTCAACGCATAGAAGTTCGTTGTTGGAAGATATGGTTCTTAAATTATGAGTAGCCTCGTATGTGAGAATATATCTTCCAGGAACCAAATCTTCAATATCTAATTTACAATCCGAAATATCATAGTAATCAGCGTGATCGATGTAATCGATGCTGTCTACGATTCCTTCTCTACAGGTGAATCGGATATGAGTGGCTTCTGACTCCGATACTTCACTACCTTCTGGGCCGTCTAGATAAGTGAAATTAGATGATCTGATAATCCTGGGGCCTAGATCGATCTGCGGAATTTCTTTAACATAGACGTCAAATTCTGGCTTGAAAACACCAATATTGTCGTGACCGGCGACGGGGACTGGGCCTTGGGGATTTACAAAGATCCTTACTTTGGTTACTTCTGAACCTTCAATGCGACGCCCGGAGCGATCCCTAGTATGGGGTACAACCAGTATCATGGGAGCACCAAAAGGACGCCATGCGGTCCTATTGGTGTGGAACGGGAACATCACAAAGGATGGATTATTTCTTTCAGTGATTGTAGCCATTATTCTATATTCGATTTAGTGGATCTCAAAGTATGTATTATCTACCGCAAAAATAGAGTATGCGATTAGAATCCCTACACCAACCACTTAACGAAGACGGCAAAGTAGACAATGCTATCGGTAAAGCCGTATCCTCAAGGGGATTCGAAACGCAAGCTGACGCCGCCAAAGCAGCTGGAGTAGCCAATTCTACACTCTCCAGATATAAACACCTTGGACAGCAAGGCAAGAAAAGTAAGAAGAGAACCCCTAGTCTTAGAACTTTAGCAGCCATTGCTCAGAATCTTGGTGGTGAAACTGCTGATGCTATTTTGAAAGCTGCCGGATCAGAATTTACTAAGAACAAAACGATTCGTCAGAGATCAAAGAAGAGGCACGGTACTAGAACTGTGTCAACTAAAGCAATGAAGCAGGCCCAAGAGGAAGATTGATGGACCCTAGTCAAATCGCTCAAGCAATGGATCAGAACTCCGCTGGGTGGATTAATATCAACGGAGAGTTTGATTCTGCCTATAAGCATACGCAAGATGGGAATACAATTTATCTCTACGTCACTGCTGGTGGTAGAGATATGACGGTGGGCTACGATGTTTTCGCCGGGCATATTAATCCGGTAGAAGTTGACGCCGAGCCGATCTTGCAGAAAAGTGTCGTGACGGAAAGCCCCGAGGACGAGTATTACGACACTTTTTATGAGGTTGCTGAAATGATCAATGGCGAGGATTATGACTCCGCCGTCCAAGCGATCAACGCAGCGAATGCAATATGATTATCGGATTAGATATCGACGGCACTATTACTGATTGTGCCAAATTCTTTAAGCATCTTTCAGAACAATTCGGGCCTGAGAACGTCTATATCATCACAGGCCGAGATCCCGAAGATCTAGAATATACTAAGGCGGAGCTAGACGGCCATGGTATCGTCTATAATAAGATTCTACATGCCAGGGATTGGCATGATAAGGGTCGGTTCTGCTCGATGCATGAGATTGATGTTCTGTTCGAAGACCAGGACGAATATATCGAACATATTCCACCTACTACGATGGTCTTCAAACCACGCAATGGTGGCAATTATGATTTCAGGGGTGGGTTCTGGCTGACCAAAGACAATGTGTTCAGTCGATAAGAATTATTCTGGCCTCTGTCGCGAAAAACATCTTATCTTCGAAGCTCAGTTTCTTGATCGGCCTTGGCCTCTCAACCTTAGAGATACCAAGGTCGATTATTTTATAATTCCCATCATTTACTAAGATATTTCCGGGATTTAAATCGAAGAATCCGACTCCATTGTCTAGGAGCCACTTCATACCTTGGGCTAATTGTAAGAATCCTGGATTATTGGTTTTCTGGTGAAGAGCAATAAGCTCTTGGATAATCCCTTGAGAATCAAGAGGCATATCTTCGAGGTTTCTTAATATTTCGGGGTCTTTGGCGGGGCTTCCTGCCATTTCCTGATGCAATATGAATATCGGCAAGCTGCCGAGCTGCATTACATCTGAATATGTGACAACGTTTGGGTGGGATTTTCCTAGCAATTTCGTTGCTGCACGGGCTTCCTTGGCGTCGATAGATAATTTAATAATATCACCAGTCATCGTCTCCCAGACATGCCCCATGTCTCCCCCGCCTAGATAATTTCCCACGGGAGGCATATTGGCTGATGCTGCGGCTGCTACTTTTTGTGGATAATTTTCGTCTTTAGAGTAATCGGACAGAACGCCGTCTATCCGTGGGTCGAACCATCCTAAAATTGCTTGTTCTGGTGTCATAATTTATTTTTGATATTTTCCGTGGCGAGAGCAGCGTGCCAGAAACGATCTATGAGCGACCATGACCATCTTGATGGGGACCCCTCCCGTTGGTGTTGTAATTACTCCGCCAATGGGACCCGTTTATCGGATCAATGGGTTCTCGAAAGTGATGAGTACAGAGGCATCGCTATTATTGAGTTACCTTGGGAGTCAAGCACTCCGAAGGAACAATTTCAAGTAGAACAAAAACGATGTCAGGCTGCTGCCGATTTGATCCAATCTTCTCCTTTTATGCTTCAAGCTTTGTTGAAGGCACAACAGGGTGACAATAGCATGGTTGATGAGGCAATTGCCAGGGCAACTGGCGAGTTGGATTGGCTTGGCAAACCGATGAGCAAGACGAATGCTCAATGTAGATGGTCGCCCGAAAAATGAACTATAAAATTATACACAACGAACAAAAGCTGGATCAATTTATTGATTGGTTGCCAGACTTGACAGAAGAAGAATCTTACTACTTGGCCTTAGTGGCTAGGAAGAAGTATGTCGAAGGTGGCAATCATACTCCAATGCTTCGTAGATTCTGTTCTTCAAAAGAACAGATGAAGAATCGTATCCGCCAACTTGAATGTCCTGTTGGTGCATTCGTTGACCAAAAGAGCGGTTTATCAATACCCCAAGCGGCATTAGCTTTATATATAACCCCGAATCCACGAAGCCACAAAAAAGCTTTTTACGATTCTATCCAGAATCTAGTAGCAGAAATATCTAAGAACGGATGGAGAAATCCAAGAAATATAGCAATGACTTCAATTGCTAGGGCTAAGTCCAGATCATGCTTTGCTCATCTAGATGTAGATGTTGAAAACGTAAAGTATGTTGACATCATCAAAGAGAAAGTAGAATTAATAGTTGGCGGAGAAGCTTCTTCCGTGATAAGAACAAAAGGTGGTTGTCACGTTCTGATTGATCCTAAGAAAGTTGTTTCAGAACATAAGAATTGGCATCCAAAGGTCATAGAATCAATTGGTGAAGAATTTGTAGACCAAGGTGGGGACATGCTTTGCCCCGTTGTTGGTTGCACTCAAGGAAATTTTGTACCTTCATTTGTTTAATAATATATGAAGAACGTAAGTATTTGAGCAAACATACCTCAGATTGCGGGATAGAGCAGCCCGGTAGCTCGTCAGGCTCATAACCTGGAGGCCGTGGGTTCGAATCCCACTCCCGCTATTGGACAACGAAAATGAACCGTACCTACTGGACAACATGGATTGCGATTGAAGCGGAAGCCGCTGATCGCGATCTCCGTGTATAGTCCACTGGTACAAGTCCGCCCGTTAAAAGGCCCACCAGTGGAAACGCTGGTGGGCCTTTTTCGTTTTAAGGGGCTATAGCTCAGTTTGGGAGAGCGATTGCATGGCATGCAATAGGTCACCGGTTCGATCCCGGTTAGCTCCATTGAAAGGAATGAAGTCCCCATCTTCTAGTGGCTAGGATACCTGGTTCTCAGCCAGGAGACAGGAGTTCGAGTCTCCTTGGGGATATTGACAATTGAATAAATGCCGCATTCTTCTAGTCTGGCCAAGGATACTAGGTTTTCATCCTGGAGACACGGGTTCAAATCCCGTATGCGGTACTTTACGGGCTGGTAGCTCAATTTGGGAGAGCATCTGGTTTGCATCCAGAAGGTTGTGGGTTCGAGTCCCATCTGGTCCATTAAGCCGCCTGTAGCTCAGCGGCAGAGCATTCCCCTGATAAGGGAAAGGTCCCTGGTTCAAGTCCAGGTAGGCGGATTACGACATAAAGAAAGGTAGGTGAAACCGCTCAGGATGGTAAGGAAATATAAATTGGGGTCGTAGCTCAATTGGTTAGAGCATCGGACTGTCGATCCGAAGGCTGCGAGTTCAAGTCTCGTCGGCCCCGCTTAGGAGGAATCATGCACACACAATCTGCATACGTGAGCTTCCAAGATTTTAACGAGTGGACATCAAATCCACGAAATTCAAGGACACTGATCGGAATTGTAGGGCATAGAAAGCTAAATGATGAGCAATTCAAAGGAATAGATGAAAACGGCAAAGTATTATTCGAAGATTGTGAAGCAACATACGATTATGTGTTGCTCATGGCCCCAGCGTTAGAGCATATGACATGTCCTGATGTAGAGCCAGAATTCAAATTAAGAGCAGGACATCCAGACGGAGATTATGAACTCACCATCAAAGAAGACGGCTTTTACACTGGAAAAGCCAAATTTGAATTCGTTGGATGGCAAGAAGTTCTAAAAAGATGCTGGGCTGAAATCAAGGTATTTGTCCGCAGCTTAGGCGAGGACGATGATTGCGATGCTTTCCTCCACGCCATGATGGCACAAGTGAGTATCCCAAATCAGAATCCAAAGAAGAATAATGAACCTCAAGTATCGAAGCCTTCAAGAGTGCGTCGGAAGAAACCAAAAGGAATGTCAAGCAAACAATTCCGTACTCAATTAAAAACGGAAATGCGACTAACTCTAGAGGACATATATGATGAGATTATTGATATTCAGCCGACAACTAGCAGAGGCAAAGGGTGTCAATGACAGTAATTGCACCGAGAAACATGTGTGGATCGGTGCATTTGACCCTGAGGAAGGACCACCCAAGCTACCAGAAAACTCACTAAGAGCGGACGAGTTGTTCTTAGGGTTTCATGACATCGAGCCTGGTTGCCCTGGTGATTTCATCCTCATGACAGAGGATCACGCCAAGCAAATCGTCGATTTCATGGAGAAACACAAGGATGTCGGCCTCGTTTGTGTTAACTGCGAGGCTGGCATCTCAAGAAGTTCAGCGATTGCCTGTGCGATCAGTTTGATCTTTAACGGTCATGACTCCAATATTGAGGGGAATCCAAGGTACTTCCCCAATAGCCATGTGAAGACATTGGTTCTTCGTGAGGCAAAGCAAAGGTCTTTGAGTAGTTAAGACAGTATAGGCGTAGCTCAATTGGTAGAGCAGCGATCTCCAAAGTCGCCGGTTGTGGGTTCGAGTCCCTCCGCCTATGTTAGTGGATAATACCGCAGAACATTTTAGGATCATATCCCCAAGGGAAGCAGCTTTCATAGCTCTCGCTAAAGGGGCTACTCCTAAACAGATGGAGATAATGGCTAAAAGATGGTTCAAAAACGATCTCGACACATTGGCGATCTATATCAATGAGCCAGTCGAGCCAGCTCCATATAATAGGGTATTGGATTTATGAGTGAAGAGTGGCCACAATCCAAGCGAGCCATCATTCCCAATGTGGTAAATCCACAAAGGGAATCTGAGGTACCAATGAGTGAAATTGAGAAGATTGCCGCTCAAATGGATAAAAAGCCACCAGTTCAAGTACCGACTGTGAAATCCAAAGTAGTAGACGTAAGCTCGCAAACAGTGCTTAAGAAACTATTGGATCAAGGATACGAGGTACTTTAATGTCTGGGATGCCAATCGAAGAACAGAATTTTGCTGATATGCAACTTTTTTCTTTGGCTGAACGTCTTAATAATGCGACAGATAGGTTGTCATTCTCGTTCGTAATGGTTAGCAAAACATATACTGATTACGGCAAGTCCCTTTTCAGAGATCTCATAATAAAGACTGCGAGAGAAGAATGCGTAAAGATAACTCAAATGTGTGGGAACATGTTAAACACACCCGAAATGTTTGGGGTGGAAGACGTAGGATAAATAAGAACGTCCGTAAGAACGCTAAACGCGACTTACAAAAGAAATTACACGGCGGTTCAGCAAGGTCGGGGCTGATAACCTCGGCAGAACGTGCAGCCTAGAGGGTCATCAACCCACTAGGTATCCAGGTTCGCGACCTGGGTCCGCCATTATGGCACCTTAGCTCAATTGGCAGAGCACGGCATTTGTAATGCTGAGGTTGCGGGTTCGACTCCCGTGGGTGCCTTTACTTTTTCGACGCCTCGTTCATCATACTCACCAATTCATCCTTGGTGAATATACCCATTCTAAGAACATTGACTATTAAAGCCCTCAGGATCTTGGGGGACAAAGCCCCCAAGAGTCCTGTAATGGCGGCAGCTGCATATTCGAACTCACTCACTGGTCAACTCCTTAATGGAGTCGGCGTGACCATCAATCTTCTCTAGCTTGTCCTTGAGGTCTTCGACTTCCTTAGTAAGGTCCACAACTAACTTCTTGAGATCACTGACCTCCTTGCCAAGGTCAACGATAGTCTTCTTGAGGTTAGTATTTTCTTCCTCAAGGTCAGAGTTCTCTTTACGAAGATCAACAATGGTCTTCTTGAGGTCAGAATTCTCCTCGTTGGAATCTTCTAGTTCTCCTTCCAATTCCTTGATCCTCAGCTTCAGCTGAACAATTTCTTTCTTCAGTTCCTCACATTCATCTGGATCTGGGTCTGGACCTGGATCAGGACCAGGATCTGTGTCATCAAAGGATGTGTAAGTCCAATCCAGTTGATGCCAGTTACCAGTCTTGTCAGTAGCCTTAACTGATAAGAATCCACCATCTGCAGGGATAGGCAATGAATACCTATCATCGCTCATTGGTGTCAGACTGATTGCCTGTCCATCGAGTGTAGCCTCAACCTTATCCAATTCATGATCCCACACACCAACGATCACCTTTTCAGCTTCCAAGCGTGAGAAGTTAATCGTAGGTCTAGTCGCATCACCATTGGCATGGAATGGTGTAGTACGTCCACTACTATCGACTTTACCAATATCGATGAGACATCCCAAATCAATCCAAAGGGCGATTTTCCTCTTTTCTTCTGGTGTAGCGACTTCATGGGCAGTACAATCAATCGCACCACTGAAATCGATATCATCACCTCGGTCAGTATTGGCCCAGCCGTCCAGTCGCTTATTATACAACTTCCAAACTAGCATCGATGCACGTGGATTCAAGTAAGCAACGTATGGACTTGCTTGCAATGATCCAGGTGTTCTCCAAACATCTGCGAGGGTCCTGTACGCTTGAGGAACCTTAGCATTATCGGCCCGCTGATCACTAGATAATCTAACCTCAGTGTCGTCAACGAGGTTAGGCAGAGCATCATTTTCTTTATCACCATGGCAGTCGCCGCATTTCTGCTTAAGGATCGGCCAGATATCATCGATAAATTCATACCGCTTATGCTTGCTTGGGTCAGTAATATCAGCAAGACCTTCGACCTTAAGTTGGCTGGCTAATGTACCTTCAAATGGCACCTGTTCATCACTATCATGTGCGTGACAGCCACCACAGTCTACCTTGAATTCACCAGGTCTGAAATCATGCCAAGTTGCATTATCAGCAGCCTTGAATACCTCACCCGTGTCTTCATCTTTAATAAGCAAGTCGAAACTCATAGCGATGTTGGCAGGTACTTTAGCCGCAATGGAGCCATCAGCCTGCATTTTAACATCGCCCATCCATCGTCTAGCTTCGGCACCATGGGCATTGAAGTAATTTCCATCTCCAAAACCATTACCAAACGCATATCGCTCAGGACGTGGTGGTGTGGTGTAGAAACGAAGGCCCCAGATTTGGTCAGTACGGTACGGACCAGTTGTGGTACCTTGATGACTTCGCAAGCCAGAATTACTAAATCTGAACCATCTTTTGCCAGCTTTTTCGATTGTTGTAGCCCGGCCATTGGTAGGCCAACCGGGGTTCACACTGCGATTGATCAAACTACCTGTACCTGCAATAGCATATGGACTACCTGGCTTAAGCCACCCATTGTCCATACCCTTATTCTTCATATCAGGAATACGCTTCCACTTTTCTCCCCACACATCTTCCTGTGGACCAAGATATACTGGGTAACTCTCATAAAAGCCAGGGTCATCTACTACCTTGATGTATTCGTCAGGAGTAGTGATTGAATCACTTTTAGCCTTGGTCAACTTAGAAGCAGGCAACCTATAAATGCCTGGGTCATAATTCTTACCACCATTTTCGAAGTATCCTGGTAGGGTGCCTTTGTTCCTAAGGTTGTTAGAAGGAGTTGGGCCTGACCAAGTAAAATAAATACCATCTGGTGCCGCTTCTGGATGTGTCTGCTTACCAACATGCTTGCCATCGACTACTTTCGATGATTTATCAAAAATTTGGTCAATACCCGTCATACTATACCAACCATGGCGAGCGAATGGTTGAGTATTCGTATTGAATGAACCCAATTTAAGCCTTGTAGCTCCTGGTACAGGATAAGTCTTATTGTGCTCAACAATATGCGTCTGCCATGGAGTTGGATTATCAGTCTTGTGTGGGTAAATTACGATACCACCGAAGCCATTGTTATTCTTATTGTAATAATAGCTGATAGCGAGCATACGCTCTCCATTAGCACCTACAAACGGGGTATGCGTGTGTTTGGCAGATACACTATAAAAAGCACTATCTTCAGGCTGGAAGTTAGAACCATCAGGATGAATTGTCCAGATACCACTTAGTCTAATATCGCGGATACCTGCAGACTCGCCAGTACTAAATGCGATTTTGCCATCCCACCAACGCTTAGGATGTAGTTCCCAACCATTTCCTCGATATAAGAGTGGTTTAATGTTTGGCTTTTCAGCATGAACATTATCAATACGATACATGCGAGGTGATCCCTTTGAGAATCGACCTTGCGATTGGTAGCCGTCATAAGTGCTGACACATAAAATCGTGTTATCATCTACCCAGCATGGGTGAATCCAGTGTGAATCTGGAACTCGACTCGTACGTGTACTAGGTTTTTGTGCCTTAGCAACATTACCAGTCGGTGTAATTCGCTTAGGTTCACCGACTTGGCCAGTTTCAAGATCGAATGAGGCAATTAAAATGTAGGCACCAAGTTTAGGATTACCAACATTAGTGCCACCTGTATAATCGGTGACATCCCATGCAATCCATTTACCAGATGGACTGACATTTGGTGATCCTGCAACAAGTTGAGGCCCACCAAACACCTTTCTCCGATCACCCTTCCATTGCATCCACAATTCGGTTGGACTATTATGTTTATTGACGGAGTTAAAAACTTCGGTCTGTCGGAAGTTTCCGACAACCGCTTCTTCACTCCTCAAGTATAAGATGTTGTCTTCTGCCAGGGCAGGATTCGTGCTGAATAAAAGCACGAATAAGAACAAGAACATAGATAGTACGCGAGACACATACATGAAAAGACCTCCAGATAGGGGATTTCCGGGGAACCACCCACCGAAGGTACACGATTTTAATGAGCTTATAAGGCTTATTATCTTTGCATACAAAAAGAGGGACCCAATTGGGTCCC
>FUIF01026397.1_pt1 | contig 94570 bp, 125 predicted proteins | sample 1003461 | NCBI WGS metagenome assembly FUIF01 (sample SAMEA80401918, study PRJEB19352) | marine metagenome
TTTGCAGATGCAAATGGTAGTATTAAAGATGCTAAAATTATTGCAGGATATTCTCCTAATAGTAATAATAATGAATTATATCAGCATTAAAAGATGAAATACTTGAAGCAACACAAACTTATATGGCAGGTAATGCACCAAAAGCTGCTGTTGCTATGGTTAGTAGTATAGATGACCCTACTCAATTAGGTATACGAGATAGATTATCTGCATCAAAAGAAATACTAGATAGAATAGGCTTAGTTAAAACTGAAAAGATGCAACTAGAAGCTACTGGTGGTGTGATGTTAATGCCACCTAAAGACAATAGTAGTGATGACTAGAACAGCAGGTAATTGGAAGCTACCTCAACCTACTGATTTAAAAGAGAATGATGAGTGGTTGCCTATACCAAGAATTGCTAGAACAATACCTTTTGGTTACGAACAAGATAAAGATGACCCAAATTTATTAGTTCCTATAAAAAAGAACTTGACTTATTTCATTTGTATGCTATTGTGTCAACAGTTGAGGCAATCAGGCCCGGCTAACCCACATTAAAAACCATGAAAACGTTTATTACTCCTAATGACACATTCCTTACCACCGGCAAAATGATCGGTAGCGGGGAAGTGGTCGATTCAATCGAGATGGAAGACATCTTCAACTGGGAACTTGGCAGCGAGCCTCTTTACGACTGCAGGGGAAATCAGGTTCCGAACGCCAATAACATCATCAACAGCGAGGACGAATCGCTTGCGATCATGGGGAATGTTCACGCGCTACTCCAGCCGCGAACGTTCGTTGACGTTGTTTCCAAGTCTTTGGAAGGTCTCAACCATAAAATCGCATTTGCCGCGTCAATGGCGAATCAGGCGAACTACATTATCGCGGTGGAAATCATCGGCTACAATGAGTTTGAGATCGGTGGCGAGCCGCACCGCCAATTCCAGCTTTACAGCTACGGCGCTAGCGGGGAAGTTGCGATGGTCACCGCGCCTATGTTTGAGCGTGTTATGTGCTCAAATCAGTTTTCAATGCTCCTGTCTGGCGACCGCGCTTGCGGGCGGGCAAAAAACACTGCGAACGGTCAGGTGCGTTACTCTGAGATGACGAACGAGCTAGGCGCTCTGATGGAGTTGCGCGAACGTTATTCCAGCACGTGCCAAAGGCTCGGTAACCTTGCGCTAGGCTACGACAAGGCGAGGGCGTTCGTTGCAGGTATGCTGGCGACGGCAAGCACTAAAAAGCTTTCCACGCGCTCGCAAAATCTGATCGCGGACGTTGTGGGCAAGTTTGAGGGTGGTATCGGTTGCCATGGCAAAACCCGCTACGATCTGTTCAACGCTTTCACCCAGCACTACACGTTTGACGGTGCGAAAGCAAGCAAGATTAAAGGCGACCCGCGAATGGGTGCAAGCCTTATCGGACGGCCCGCAACGATGAAACGCGATGCGATGCGGGCGCTCGCAAGCGATGAGATTTTCAACGCGAAAGTTTCACGCGGGAGAATCCTGATTGACGGGATCGAATAACGCCAAATAAAATCGGCAAATAAGCGCCGGGGGGGACCCCGGCGCTTTCTTTTTTTCTCCCGCCGTAAGGATAGTGTTCTGCAGAACAGTTATAAAAATAGTTTCAAAAACTGCTTGCATTTTATAAATAGGTGTGCTAACATCCCGAACCATGATAGATAAAACGTTCAACGTCGAAATCACCTCGCCCTTTGCCGCATCGGGTCAAGTTAGCGCCACCATAGAGCACGTTTACGAGCCTGAGGTCCGCACCTATTCAAACGGCGATCCCGGCCATCCCGGTTGCGACTACTGCGAACTGTATAGCATAGATGGGGTGGAGATTGAATCCACAACCTATTTCGGCAAGGAAATGAGTTGGGACGAATTCAAAGCGCTGGGCCTGCCAAAAGGTGAGTTTGAAAGGGTGGAAAAGCTCACAAAGGACGCAATCGAATCGGAGTTTAGCGACGACTCCGAAAGCTACCTTGAAGACGTTGAGATCGACCCATACGAAGATGACTATTACGAGGATTAGGGGCAGGAGGGCATATGTTCTGTAGAACAGTAGTCGAAATAGTTTCTGAAATAGGATAATATTATTTGACATTGCGGCGAAACGTGCTAATATATTCTTACCATGAACAAAAATAGAGTTTATAACGATTGGAATCCCGTTGTGCTGTCGCTGCTTGCCCACCTTGCGGATGCTGGCTTTCGCCCGCTTGCCGTAAACAACGGTGACGACGAAATTATCCCCGTGTATCAGCCGCGTGAAGCTGCAGACGAAATCACCGCTGTCGATGAGGCTGTCTTGTATGTGAAGGGGAACGATGGGAAAACCAAAACGCTTTTGATCGTGCTTGGCAATGAGGCTTGGGAATCCGTTGCGGACTATATGGCAGGTTCGCCCGAACTGGACCGCGCCGTCGATGCTTTCAGCAAGGAATGGGAAACGAAACGGACCCCAAAAATAGTCAACTGGGAAATATCAGATGGGGAGCGGGCGAAGCGTAGGAACTATTTGAAACGGGCATAAATTCCAAATAAAGCGGGCGGGGATACTAACCCCGCCCGCCTCACGAATAGCATAGTGTTCTGCAGAACAGTATATTTGTTCTTATCTTATTCGTTTTATTTGTTGACAGCGTGCGGGTTGTGTGCTACTGTTTTTCACCATGACGAATAACCAAAAAAGAATTAGCATGTTCGGAAAAGGACATGGGTATAAATTGCATTTCGAAGGGACGGATTGCTGCCCCGACGTATCTCCCGCGTTGGGCGAGCTACTGAAAGAGTGTTCACACCAAGGGCAATGCGATGAAGACGTTGAATACTTTATGCGTGAGGAATGCGATGTAACGGGCGATGAAAAGGATTGCCGCGACTACCTCAGGGGATACGGAGCTTGGGAAGATGAGGACTTGCAAGACCACGATACGAACTTAGAGCGTCTGGTTTGGCTCGCCGCTTGCGATCTGAAAGAGAACGGCGAAATATATTTTTGCACGTATTAATTCGAAATAAGGGGGCGGGCGAAATAAACGCCCGTCCCCGCCAACACACGCACTGTTCTGCAGAACAGTAGTTATTTTTCTTACGATTTATGATTTAATCGCTTGACTTACCGTTTAAACTGTGCCATACTTCGGAACCATGAACAAGCAAACGAAAATCACAGCACGGAACACGGTCAACGGTATTCACAACGAGTATCAGCCGAAATTTCTCGCCGCAATCGCTACCCTTGCCGGTCAACAAGTCCGAATTGGTTCGGGCGCGATGAGCCAAAAAGCGAAAAAGCTTTTGGTCCCTATTAAAGAGGAGATCGAAGCGCAACACGGGCGCGGCACTGTCCATTTTGAATTGAGTGAATATTCCTTGTGGGTCGAATACCGTAAGAATTTTGACGGCGAGCACTTCGGGCAAAGCCGCAACCACCAAGCGTCGAAAACTGCGATCCTTTGCAGTGTCCACGAAAACAAGGTCAAAGAGGAACAAAAAGAATTCGTGCCGGAAAAAACCGACTGGAATGTTGAAGAGGTTGAGATGGTTCTAGCTGAGGTCGAAAGGCTAGAGAAAAAGGTCAGAAACCTCAAAGGCTCGCTCCCAATCGACTTCCAAAGGTAGTCGCAAATAATCCAAATAAGCGGAAGGCGGGCGGTCACACTCCCGCCCTAAGCTTCCGCCTTATGGTGTTCTGCAGAACAGTGCCGAGAATAACATAAGAATATAAATAAAATCATTTGACTTATCCTTATGGTGTGATACTACTATCTCACCATGAAAAACAGAAAATGTGAAAACGAAACAACGGGAAAAACAATAGCGCGGGCACAGCTTCGCGCATACGCACAGACAATACTAGGAGGCTCTAAATGCTTTTTAACTTTTGCGGCTAGGGAGGCCAAATGCATTCACGAGATGGGCTTGAATAACGGGTTGAATTTTGGGTGTGAGCTTCACACGATAGATTTCGACAGAAACAACGCGCTCGCCGCAAGACGTAAGGTTTCCAAAGAATACGGTGTTGAGCTTGGCATTACGGTCGGACGCTGGCCAAATAGGGCGGGAGACGAAATGCTTGACGTTGGGACGCATGACCCGATTGATACATTTTTTCTTGACCTTTGCGGAAAATGGGGGAACAGCGCGGCGGGCATCGCACATATTCGCGAAAAGTTTGCGGATGAGTTTATTCTTGCTATTACGGTCAACAAAAAACACAAGGAACGCGTTAACGTCGAACTTGAAAGGGGGGCAATTTTTCCCAAGGGTAAGCTTTTACTCCTCAACGACGAATCGCAATCAGGCGCGGGAACGTCGCACAAGCTTTGTTCTGATGTCTTGGGACAGCTTCGCGAGATTTCTTTCCCACTCCACGACGTAAACGTTTTAAGCGCCATCAATTACGAGGGCGGTATGGTTACAATGTTTTTTCATTGCGTCGGCGCTGACTTCATTAGCGTTGATAACAAGGGGGTAAAAAAGAAAAGCAGCAAAAAGCAAGGGCCGTCATTCCTCGACCGTCACCCAGAGATCAAATCCCGCAAAGATTTAAATAGTGCGGCGGGCAAAGCTGCAGTAAAAGCCGAAGCCGAAAAGACGGGGAGAAACCCAAAACAGATCGTTGGTGGGGCAAAAAGACAATTCACCTGCGCCGGGAAATAGCAGCAAAAGCAAATAAAGCGGGCACACGGGTGCCCGCTTTAACGCCATAAGTTATGTTCTGCAGAACAGTAGTAAATTATTTTGACGAATGATGAAATGATCTGTTGACCGGCTAGAGCGTGGAACACTAGGGCGTGGGAATTACCCGCGCCCTAGCAATTGCCGCGAGCGTGTTCTGCAGAACAGTATTTTTATTTTGTTACGATTTATGTTTTTAGGGGTTGACAAGCGGGGCGAATGGTGCTAGAGTCCCGAACCATGACAGAAGCAACCAAAACTTACCTAACTGCAGCGGTCGGCCACACTATGGGGCGCGGCGAACTTCAAGACAAATTAGAGGGGATAGGGTGCGCCGTCTATGAAGACGAACCTATCGAGGACCTTGTGGAGGCGTTCGTTGATTCGGTGGGCGCTGGAGATTTAGATTTTCCGCTTGAATATTCGACTGCGCTATCAATGCCGCATCACATTAAAATGCTTTGGTATGACATTTAGAGGTTGACAAATGCCAAAAACCTGCTAATAGTATTTCACCATGAAAATTATACGATTTGTAAGAGTATCACCGCGCTACGACTTTTCACGTGAAGAGCTTCGCGAACTTGCAAGGAAAAACGGGGTGCGGCGTGGAAGGAATACGGAAGACACGGTGAAAAACTTGAGAAAGGCGGGCATCAAATTCTAATGATTGCCAGAATACTAGCCAAAGCCAAAACGACCACGATAAAACTTTACAGAGGGTCGATTGTGAGAGAGTTTATAGATGGGGAAGGGTTTACAATTTACACCGCAGAATATTTTCCAAAATAGAAATAGAAACAAAAATAGAAATAAATTTCATAGGTGAACATGGTAGCGGCGGGAGTTTGGTAGCTCCCGCCGCGTTCGCCACAAGTGGTGTTCTGCAGAACAGTATATTTCGCAGCTATATTATTTTGATATTAATTATTTGACAATCGCCAAAAACGTGCTACATTACAAAACCATGAAGATCGAATATATTTCAGAAGACGAACTCTACGCTTTCCTTTGCGGGATGAGCGAGCGGGGAACATTCATTTCCCACCTCCACATCAAAACGCCCGTCAAGGGGACAGAGTTTCAAAAGGTTTCAGCCTTCAACGTCGTATGGGGAGCGGACTACGGCAAAGCAGTGAATAGGCGCTTGGAGAAAAAAGGTCTTTGCCCCACATTCGTCCCGTCGAAAGCTCACTATGAGGCACATATGGGTCAAATGAACGTTGTTCAAAACAAAAGGGACAACAGCAAACTTTACGCCCGCGTTCAGTGCAACCCATCGCCCGCAAGCGTTGAATTTGTAGATGCTGCGGGCGCTCGTGTTCCAAATGAGATTGTAAAGCCTTTCATTAAGGAGAAAACAAAAAGCAAAAAACAAGCCGCTCACGGTCTAGAGGACAATCAGGTTGTAATCCGCACGCCACACCTTGAAAACGTTCTAGGTTTCACGCATGACGGGACAACGTTCTTTGTGGACCCTTACAAGGTATAATTTCGGAAGGTAGTTTAAGGGCTTAGCACGAAATGCAAAGCTTTGGAAGCCGTTCGCGCAAAGGGCCGCGATCAGGCTCGCATTGAACGCGAGAAAAAAATTCAAAATTTGCGTGATCGGTCGCAAGTTTATCAGGCGTCGAAAACCGTCTAGATTCGTCATAGTCTAGGGCCAAATATACGCGGGCGCTCATTGCGGGCGCTCGCATCGTTTTCTGCTTGGGGGTGTTCTGCAGAACACTATAGGCGATGGCGGGGGGCGATTGCGTGAGATTGTGAGATTACCAAAGGGGCGGAAAATGGCTTCACACAGAGCACGTGGAAGCGTTTAAAATGATTTCTGGTATCGTCGGGGCGAAATGGTCAAAAGGCTATCAGATCGCGCTATATGGATCTTTTCTAACAATTATAAGATCGTATGTGTTCTGCAGAACACCATGTTATAATTTTCACAAAAAAAGAGCGGACGGTTGCCCGCCCGCCCTTATGGTTTTTATAGTGGTTAGTAGTTTATGAGTGAGATTAGAAGCGATTGGGTTTTTGACAAATCGCCGGGAATATAGATAGCGCGGGCCTTATTTGCCCCCCTTGCAATTGCACCTTTACTTTCCAGCGCTCGCAAGTGTTGAACGGCTGCAGTCTGAGACGCGAAGCCGAAATGCCTTTGAATCTCACGCGTGGAAGGTGCGAAACCGTTCTTTTTAATTTCCTCGCGTATAAAGTCGAGGATAGCGGACTGTTTTTCAGTGAGTGTGGTCATTATGGTGATTCTACTGGTTGTATTCGGCGAGTAGTGCGTCCAGATCGGTTTCTGGCGTTATGAGCGTTACGCCCGTTATGGTTTTTACAGGGATGAATCCCCCTGCGAAAACTTGGACATATTCTATGATGGTTATGGTTTCCATGGTATTTTTCCTTTTTTAGTGGTTATGGTTTTAGCAGTGGCGACGGGGCCTATACTCGGGTCCGCGACTATAGCCAGATTTTCCCCATCTGGTGATTCTGGTAATGCTGACACCGGGCCAGATGACATAAGAATAACGGAATTTCATAGTTTTATGGTGGTTATGGTTTTAGCAGTAAAATTCCTCGCAACCTACGCGGGAAAGTTCAACGATTTCCCCGTCGAAATTGTCATCTTGCGGGATGTCCGCATTTATCACATATTTCGCGTATTCTGTCAGGTGCATATAGTCAAGATATTCAAAGTAATCCTGATCAAGCAATTCGAAAGTTTTTTCGATCTCATTTTCTCCCCTTTCCATTCCCCTTTCAATTTCTGCTTTGTCCTCACGTCTACGAATCGCGGAAATTTCCGGCTGGACACCGTCATTATACGGCATGAAATGCGCGATTTTTTTCGCGCTATCGGTTGATTGTGATTTTTGCATTTTCGGTATTTAGGTAAACGGTTTTCTTTCCACCGACAATTTACATGTTCGCCGAACATGTTCAAGTTTTATTTTCATTATTTCGAAAGAATTTTCGCATTAGTCAAAGTAATCTATTGCAGGCGACCCATTAGGTGAGCTTATACCAACCGTTAGGTGTTCTGCAGAACACGTGTTAGCCAAACTGATCAATCGCGCACATTGCATAAGATTTTCTACTATCGGATTTTCTTATCTACTTTCGCCGCCCTATCGTTTTTTCTACTAGTAGATTTATTCATTCATAACATTTTTGACATCACTTTTTCTACTATCGGATTTTTTAATGGATCGTATTTTTTACATTAGATTTTCTCATCCACAAGTTTTTCTTATGCGTTTTCTTTTTTGCATTAGATTCACTAACGGCTGTTCTGCAGAACACTTATTAGCTTGGGTTATGCTACGCGAAAAACGGATAAGATTTTCTACTTTCTAGAAATTATATGCGATTTTTCTTGTAAAACGCTTTCTATAACCACTATAGCCAGTAGTTATGGTGAGTATGAAAACGTTTGAATTCGTTTCAGGTGTGCGGGTAGCGGAAAGGGTAAAGACGCGTAAGAACGGCTTATATTAGCTTAAAACGATATGACCTTATGAACACTGTTCTGCAGAACACCTAATTTGCCTATGCTCTTATATAGGCGTATGTGCGTTATAATTTCCATAACCACTGCAGCGCCCGCTCTATGGAAATTATATCGAAAAAAAATGCATTATTTATTTGACCTATTCCGAATCCGCCCCGATACTCTTTTCAGCGAGGGGAATCGCCCTAAGCTCAACACAAAAAACTGATTAGATACCATGTCCACCATCCTAGATTACACCGCAACGGAAGACACTACAGACGGCAACGCACGCGCTGCCATCGCCGACAGGGAATCACAAGCTTTCGAGGGTGCTTTTTCGCCTATCGAGATCAATCCTGATTACGTGCTTGATGATTGCAATGAAGACGACGAAAACGAAAGCGCTACGGGTTACGGTTACGGTGCTACCGATGCCGAGCTAAACGCCCTTATTCGTAGGGTTGAAAATGGAGAAATCCAGTAAAGCTAAACACTAGGGGGAGCGCTAAGCGCTCCCCCTTCCACCTTCTAACTACCATGAACACTGACACCGTCCCTAATTCCCTTGTGGGTCCCGTTTGGAGAATCAAGGTAAAGGGCACCCGCCCACAAGCTAAACGCCCCACAGCGCCCCGTATGAGCTTAATTCTATTAATCGCCCTTTGTGTCATTATCGGCGCTTGCCATTCTCCACGCTAAGAAAAAAAATTAAATTAATTGCGATTAGAGCTTGCACCTACTCACAATCCGCTTAGACTGTCTCCAATGAAAGCCACCACCGCCCCGACCTGCCCGACCTGCCAATCCGACCTGCCCTCATGGTGGTTCGGCGAGCGCTTCACCGCTGACCGTATGAAAGGAGGTAAGGTCCAAGACACCTGCCACCTATGCCGCAAGGTGAAAGCAGGTGCAAAGCAGAACGCGCTTGACTCAATCGCCCGTGAATTTGAGGTAGGCAAAAATTTGGTGTCGGTTATCCACACTGCGGCCCCGGACCACGGTTTCGATTGCTTCGTTCAAGTGGGTAATGAGGTAATCGAGTTTTTTCGCGATAGCGAACAATACGCCTAGCCGAAAGATTAACCAACCCTAACCACCGCGAGAGCGGTGGTTTTCTTTCGTATATGTTGATTAGTATATGTGATGCATTGCATGCAATGGATAAGGCGAGCTAATGACACATCCCATTAGCCTAGGTGATGGGTGACCGATGGCACATGAGAAAATCTAATCTACAAATTTTTCTCTTTTATGCATTTATTATTTCCATAACGACTGCAACCCGTAGCCACCATACCAGCCATACCCGCTATAAAGCCGACCCACTAGAGCCACTATAATCACCATAACGTCGAGCCACCATAGGCACCATAGCCACCATAATGTATAGTTACCATAACCACTATAATTGCCATAGGGGGTGCCTGTTTATGAATTCCATAATTTCCATAACGGGCCCCACGGGGCCGGTGGCACCTAAAAATACATCCCCAAAAACCCCCAAAAAAGAGTTCCTTAAATCCCAACCCAACCGCAGAAGAAATAAATAGCCAAAAAAATACCCAAAAATACTTCCTTAAATCCACGACGCACATCGCCGCCAAAGGAAAATAACAAAAAATAGCCAGAAGGTATTAAAAATAATAGAAAATTCCCCGATATAATAGAAAATCCACAAGCGAAAATTGCTCTTTTTCCTAAAATCTTCACCACCCTGCGATTTTCTTGTGTATAAAGCTATGATGGCAGACAAATACTACCAAAAATCCATTGCAAATTTCCGTGGCGGGGCTTGGGCGCGGGGACTTAAGGATAAAGAGGCGGCTAAAAATATATTGTTCGATTGTGTGGATGTTTTAGAGTCGGTCGGCGCTGAATATTCGCTTGCATTTGGCACGCTGTTGGGCGCGGTTCGCGAGGGGGATTTTATCGAGCACGATACGGACATCGATATTGCCGTGATCGGCGACGAGTCGGTCAAAAAACATTTGGGTGCGATTGAGGACGGGCTTTATGCGGAGCGGGGGATTAGCGCGGCCAAGGGTGGGATCGCGGCGATGGTGCAGGGGAAAATGTATGCCGACCTTTACCCTTTTAAAGATCTTGTGGGCGGGCACGACGCATTATTTACATTCAAAAAGTTCAGGCTGGGAAGGATGCTTTTTCCGCTTAAAAAAATGGACTTTTTGGGGAGGGAGTTTTCCGTATTTAATAACGTGGACCACTATTTAAAAGCGCGGTATGGAGATTGGAAAACCGTGAGGAAAGGGCATCATGCAAAGTTCTAATAACCACTGGGAAGAATTCTACAAAGAAGACTCAGCGCCGAACAACCCGTCGCCCTTTGCGGGGTGGGCCGGTGACAGGATCAATCCCACTTCTAGGATCATAGATATCGGCGCGGGCAACGGGCGCGATTCAAAATATTTTTCAACGATGGGGCATCAGGTTTTGGCCGTCGATAAATACAGCGAGCCGAAAGGGAAGTTCTTCCACCACAAAGGCGAGATTTTCGACATGTCAGATATAAAGTGCGATGTTGTCTATTCGCGCTTCTTTATCCACGCTGTAAGCGAGTTGGTGGAGGAAGACCTTCTGTCTTACGCCTTACGAAATTCCCACCACCTGTTTATTGAGGCACGTTCTGATAAGAACGAGGAGGGTTTCGAATACCAGTATGGCGAGCACTACAGGCGGCTGATAAATTTTGAAAAGCTCCTTGAGGAAATGTGGCTGCGTGGTTTTCACATCCGCGAGGCGCACGAGAGCCGTGGCATGGCAAAATATAAAGACGAGGACCCTGTCGTTATAAGGATTTGGGCGACTTCCCCTCCTTATAAAAAGTAATCATACCCGCCGCTCTCTATCCATATGGATTTTTCTTCTGTTAGAGGTTCGAACGTAAAACCTCTTCTGGGAACGCATCCAACCCATGGCGATTTTACAGCAGACACACGGGTTTCTTTTTCGAACACCTTGTCGGCCTCTAAAATCGTTTTCGCTTCAACCTCCATTATTATGTGTCGAATATCGCGATTATCATAATAAGAAAATACAGAGCATACATTGCGGCGATATGGCTTCACTTAAAGATGCACTTCCATGTCCGTTGTGAAAACTTTGCCGTCTGGATAGTGGGCGTGGACGTAACGGAAACCCTCGTCATTGCCCACACGCTGCCACCCGTCAGACATTCTGTTAATGACAGGAACGAGAAAAGGTTTCTCTGTCGCAATCGCCCGCTCTAGACAAGTTTCTACAGGGGTTTCAAAAACGTGGATTTCTCTGTTCCAATCTTTTGACTCCCAAAAAACCCTGCGATCTTTCGTCGTGTTCGTTGAGTCTAAGATGACGGTGTGGTGACCGACCTCAAAAAGAGATTTTACCATAAGCGTGGCTGTAGCCCACACGAAAGCTTCTGCCGCCGCTATGAATTCGTGGCCGTGCATCGACAGGCGGATAGAGTCTGGCGAGACCACAGGAGTCGTCTCCAAACAAGTTTTGACCCAAGTGGATTTGCCTGAGCGAGGAACGCCCATCGTCATTACTAACGTTTTTTTCATTTTCGTTTTTGGTTTTGTTCTTAAACACCGTGGGCAGTCCCGCAGTTATTACCCATGTCCCAACTTCCTTTACAGTTGTATTCTTTTGAAGCGTTTATTCCTGCAGTTTTATAGCCGTCTTTAAGCTCTGGAATTTTGTCGTAAATTCTTGCTAACATTTTTTTTATTGTCTTTTTATTATTTTTTTTCTATGATTTTTACAATTCGTTCCGTCAGCCACTCCTCATAGTTTTTTCTAATAGCAACAACGTTAGAATCCGGAGTTTGGTAACTTCGAACATATCTTACAGTTACTCCAGATCGAGACACCAGCTCTGCAATTCTAGTTGCAATAGAAATGTTGGAATGGCTTGGTTCGCTCGTGGCTTTTACCCTACTCATTTTACCCTCGTTGTGAAATATTTGTTTATAACTTCAGATTCCCCCGTTTTTGGGTCCACGTGTATTATAGAACCTTCTGGGTGTTTTTCATGAAATTTTTCCGTGCAAGCAACGCACACCATTTTTGACCTATATTTGTCACCCGTCGTAGCGCTAACACTACCTATTTTACTCTTCTCGTGACCTCCAAATTTTTCGCCGCACAGGGGGCATGGTAGCCAAAAGTATCCTGAAAAAAATGCGCGGGCGTGGTGTATCTGGCGAACAGCTTTGTAGAATAAGCTTTTCTTATGCATCCCTGTAGGACAGTTTAAGCCTTTGGGCTATTCCTTTTTTTGTGAGCTTGACGGCGATCCTCATAGCAGCCTCCGCAACGTCTTTACTGTCCCTTATTTTATCCCACATTTCCTCTGACATGCTGCCCGGAAACTCAGGCTCCGCTTCTATTGCTTTCAAAACTTCCCTGCCTGAAAATTTTGTTTTTTCAAGCTCCGCAGCAGAGCGTATAAGCTGTGGCGGTTTAATGGAATGCTCAGGAAACCTTTTCATTTTTATGTGCCTCTTCTTTTATACGCCATGTGGCGCTATTGTGGTGCCTGTTCCATACAGAAACAAGCCTTTCTTTGACCAACTCTTTGTGGTTTATGCCAATTCTCATTCTCGTTTCGACATTCATGTGGCAGTCGGTATTTACGCATTGTAATTTTACAATTTTGGTGGTATCTACTGGCACTCCGGGCGTGTAGCCTCCTTTCGGCGACCCTACGACTACGCCTTGGACATATTCGAATTCAGGTGCGCTCTGACAAAAAATGCAAGGTGCGGGATATTCGATTGCCATATCACCTTTCTTTTTGCGCTCAAGATATTCTTCTAGGTGCTCGTATGCGCAGTCGGCGCACTGTTGCGCCCTTTTGTCACCGATGAAATTCCCATCGCAGTCCGAGCAGTTGTTCATGTATCCGCCCGGTGCCCAAAAGCCGAACTGCAAACGGTCGTCACTCTTGAAGGAGTTGATCCACTCAATGCTATCTCTCTTCTTTTTTATCATCTTCCGCCTCTATTAGATCTGTGGCCAATTTCCCCATAACAGTTATTTTGCGCCCGGAGCACAATTTTATATTGTATGCCATTTTATTTTCATCTGGACGTTCGACACTGACGACTTTAGTGTTTCGCAGCGTTGGGTCTCTACCATTATTGAGGTGTTCGTCAACCATAATCTGGGCCAACTCCATTTTTGTTCTCATCTTAAAACTTTTCTTATGTTTCTCGGTCGGTTGTAATTATCGTGGATCGCCTGTTGCCTTCTTTCAGAATCCTTTGTTACGAGGAGATCAATCCTGAGGTCACTCAAAAGCTCCTCCAAGTCTTTTACCGCCTCTGCGTCGCTAACGCCTTTTTTTATCAGACGTATCCTATCTATATACTGTCCTACCTGTTCGCTGTTCATACCCCCGATATCAAAAAGCTTTTAAACATTGCAAGCTGCGCGGCACGCCCAGAAGCTACACCTCTGGCACGCTTCCCTTTCTGGGTTCCTTTATTCACAACACAACCGTAACGCTCTGCCTTATTTTTTATGTATTCAATATCTCCGTGAAGATTGAATCTCCAAATCGTTGCTCCTCTTTTCATCGCCGTGCCTCGTCTTGTGATTGAAATTCTGAAACGTAAGGGTTTGGTGCAACACCCATCCAGTCAACGACTTGGTTTGCCAACTCTGACCACAAAAACATCGGGTTTTCCGGTTTCGCCAGAAGGTATCTAAGGTTTTTACAAACCCTTTCCGCCTTTTCCAACCTTTCTGATGGGTTCGTTTTTTTTGTTTCTACTTCTTCAACACCATCAGACTCAACCCTCAGGGTCCACGGTGCCGCGCTATCCATCGTGTCAAAGGACTCCTCAAGCGTCAACACTTTTCCCCTGTTGGACGAGTAGTCTTCAAAATTGCCCATGTCGTCAACAAGTTCGCACATGACAAACTCGCCCTCGGACACGAGAGGCTCTTCGGTGAAGAAAAATTCTTTTACCATTTTCACTATTATAGCACATTTTCCAAAAATGTCAAGCGATTTTTGGATTTTTTGTGTATCAGATAAAGAACGATGACAACAAAACAGTGTAAAAAGTGTGGCGAGTCGAAAGATCTGTCGCTATTCGGGCGTCAACAGGCCGCAAAAGACGGGCTGAAAAACGAGTGCAAGGCTTGTGTCAAGCTGTCAAACCAGAAACGATACGAAAAAAACAAAGAAAAGCACAAGGAGAGCGTCAAAAATTGGCAAGCGGAAAACCATGACAAGGTGCTAGAATATAAGAAAAACTACAATCGGCGGGTCAGGTCTAGTGTAATTACAGATGATGCCGACCAAAAAGCGCTCCGCGAAGAAGGCTGATACGTCCCCTTACACGAATCAGCGTCCCAAGTCGAAAATTCAAATCGAGGTTCAGGATAAAATCCCTTGGACCGAGAAACAGCTTAGCTTCATAAAGCTAGCCGAGCAGAACGACTTTAAACCGCAACCGCCCACCTACACGGGCAAACCCCAGAGGGTAGATACTAAGTTTATCTTCCTTAAAGGCCCAGCAGGAACGAGCAAGACTGTCCTGTCTATGTATTGCGCCCTGAAAGCTTTTCAGGAGAGTAAGATCTCAGACATACTTTATGTCCGCTCTGTCGTTGAGAGCGGTAGCGCCAAGCTGGGTTATTTGCCCGGAGATCTTGAGGATAAGATAAACCCGTATCTTCGCCCGCTGGAAGACAAGTTGGATGAGCTTTTGATAGCTGAGCACAAAAGGGCTTTACTCGCAAACAAGCTTGTCACCGGTATTCCCGTAAACCACCTTAGGGGTGCCCACTTCGATGGCAAGTTTATAATCATAGACGAGGCGCAGAACTTCGACATGGAGGAGCTAACTACCGTGATTACACGAGTTGGAAAATTTTGCCGTGTTATTATGTGCGGAGACGCCATGCAATCCGACATAGGAAACAGGTCTGGTTTTTCTAAAGTGTGTGACGCTTTCGATAACTCGGATGCCAAGGATCACGGGGTCCACGTCTTTGAATTTACAAAAGAGGATATCGTAAGATCCGAGTTTGTTAAATACGCGGTTGGGGTTCTAGAGGATATCCAAGAGTAAAAAGCAGTTCTAAAAAAGTATATTTTTATGTTCCCGTGAGCATCTTTTGCGTGTAAGCGAAAGTATGCATAATATTCCTTTGGCTACTTTCCGCCGTATCCTAGGCCCTGAGCGCAAACAAAAATACATTGGCCACTATAAAAAACCAGACGGAACGGTTGACGTGTATGGACACGAAGATCGTGCTGAGTGGGAGGCATTCAAGGCTAATATCCACAATGTAATCGAGCGCGACAAGCCGGGTTCTCTTGAGGAGGCGTCGCCCGCACAGAAAACCAATGTCTCAACGGGCGAGGACGACCTTTTCGATTTTAATGAAGAAACCCCAGCCCCTGTCGAGAATGCCCGCGCAGAATCTATTCATCCCGTTGTTTGGACACCGTTCACACAAGGCGTGAAAGACGGCCAAATTAAATCTCTCGGTGGCGACGAGGTCTGTCAGGTCCTGAGCGAGATTTTGAGAAAACTTTCCTAAAATCCACTTGATAGTTTTGTTTTCGCGTATATAATAGTCATAATAACCATAAACACCTCAAAGATATGCCAAATTTATATTGCCAGTGCGGTGCCGCAAATTATTACAGCGATACCAAACCTTACTCTTGCAAGAAGTGCAAAGAGCCTTTGGACAAGCCGATAGCGGTCGCCAGCACGTCGCAGCCAGATCCACCACGTAGAAAAATCGTGGTCCCTCCAGTTCAGGGTTCACCATCTCCCAGAAGGAGGCGCAAAGAAGAAGATTTTGATGACGATGATGACGACTTTAATCCTTACTATGACGAAAGCTCCGCAGCGGACAAGTCCGATTTTGCCGGTGCTTTTGACGATGTTCAAATCCTTGGTGGGGGAGTCAAAAAAATAGGATTGAGAGATACGATTGGTGATAGAAAACCAAGCTTCGGAAAAAGGAACTCAGTTTCCAGAGATGTCGTGGAGAAAAATGCTGAAATGGTTACCCAGCAGATGCAGCCTAGAAAACCGGGTGAGTCCACAGACATTAAAAGGTAATTATGCTAACTTTTGAAGACAAAATTGATGTAATCAACAAAGAGATTGCGAAGCGTCGCCACAAGTGGATGCTCAAGTCTCTTTCTGATATGGATTTCGATGATGTGTCTCAGATTCTGAGGCTTCACATCTACAACAAGTGGCACCTCTGGAAGCAGGAGCTTCCTCTGAAGAACTGGGTGAACCGCGTTATCACGCGCAGGATGTGTAACCTAGTTCGTGACAAATGGGGGAATGTCGCACCCCCATGCCGTGACTGTAAATTTGACGAGGGTGAAAACAGGTGCGGACACACACCGTCTGGAGAGAAGTGCAACGAGTGCCCCCTCTACAAAAAATGGAGCCACAAGAAAAGGACAGCATACCACATCAAGCTTGCCGACTCTATAGATGATCCAAACTACATCGAGGGTAAAAACCGCCACATCGGCGCTCTTGGTGACCCCAACTCAAGCACGTCGCACGTAGACTACGAAAAAAGCGAACAGCGCCTTCACGACAAGATGAAGGAACAGCTTAACGATTTACAGTGGAGCATATATAGGCTTATGTTTATTTATAACCGCAGCAACGAGGAGATCGCCGAACTTGTTGGCTATAAAACTTCAGAAAATAATAGAAGCCCCGGCTACAAGCAACTCTGCAACATGCGTAAGGTTTTTGCTGAAAAGGCCAAAAAAATAATGTCGAAAGAGGATATCATCTGTGGCTAAAGTAAACAAGACAGAGCAGATCATCTCCCAGCACGAGTATAACCTCAGCGCTGACCAACAGGAGTTTGTAAAAAAGAACTACAAGGATACCAAAGACCTTAAAGATCTTGTTCAGGAGTGTTTTGACGACTACGAGCTTGATGAGCACACGACGCAGTATGACAATGTCCGCAAGTATATCGCGAAACTGAAACGTGGTATCGACGTTATCGACCTAGATGACAATCAGGTAGAATACATCAAGAACAACGCGGCCAATGCGCGGCCAATTGATATCGCAAGGACGCTGTTCACCAACACGACCGTTAAACCTCTTCAAAAAGAGCACAGGACTGTTGACCTGTTTATCAAAGCTCTCAACTTGGGCAACCCAGACTACGGCAAAGATGGCGCTCTAAAAAAATACTCGCCGCCGAGGGCCGATTCAAAAATTGTGGCCAAAATTAATGCCGAGGACATATCGGCGGATTTCGACCCCAACGACCTCAACGCGTTTGAAAGGAAATGCGTGGCTGGCCTGAGGTCATACCTCCACTCCACGAGGTTTATGACCACGATCAACGGACTCGCCCGCCAATCGCATAGAGACCTTTTTGAAAGCACTTTCGTCCAATCAACATACGACAAGTATGATCTCAACGCCGAAGAAATGAACATGTATGTTTCGCTTTGCCGGGACTACGTGTTTTCACTTTCCGCGCAGAGGCAGCTTGAGGATATCAACGACGAGATTGACAAGGCTGTAACATCTGGTGACGACGACGATTCGGTAAGGCTCCACATGGCACTCGTTCAGGCCGGTGAGAACAAGATGAACGAGTATAACAAGATCCAGACTAGGATCGAAAAGCTCCAGAACAACCTTTCGATGAAAAGGAGCGAGCGCTTAAAGAATACTGCGGAGGTCAACAGGTCTCTCGCTAGGTTTGTCGAGCTTATGAAAGAGGAGGACGAGCGTGCGAAAGCTCTTATCGTCGCAAAGGCGCGGGACATCGAACTCAAAGGCGAGGTCGAGCGAATCCAAAACGTCCCAGAGTTTGTGGCACACGTTATGGGAGTATCCGAGGATGAGCTTCTAAACCTATAATGAAAAAAGGCGATTGGGTAACGAACCACCCCGTTTCTATAAAAGGATGGTGGCCAAGGAGAACAGCGAAATACAAAGAGGGCAGACCAAAACCAACATTAGATTTTTCAGTAGAGGATTTTGAATCAAAAGGATACATCGGAATATACCTAGACGAAGAAGTCGAGAGTTACTATAGCCTCCCTCTCGTAAAAAACCCAAAAGAGCTAAAAGAATTTCAAAAGTAATGGATCTAACCAAATGTAAACTCTGCGGCGAGCAGTTCGATAGCCTGAGCGATTTAGCCAAGCACCTACGCTCTGTGGAGAAAATTAAACAGGCCGACTACATCAAAGACAACTGTGTCAAAAAAGACAAGTGGAGCGGCGATGTTATCCCTTTTAAAACACTCCAGCAATACGACGAGACGGATTTTTTAAACCGCGACAATTTTATCAAATGGGTTATGCGGCGGGCGTCCGATCAGGAGGCTCAGGACTACTGTTTTGACTATCTTAGGAAGAGGTCTAAAACACGCCCTTTCAAGTATATACCAAGCCATGTGGAGCTTAGGGCAATCAACTGCCTGTCGATCATAGGCATCGAAGAAAAATCCTCAGTCGCAGCATATGAGGAGTTCTGCAAAGGCTTGGGCATGTTGCCTAGGTTCGACTACGATGCCAAAATAACCGTCCCATACGTGGAGGGCATGAAGATATACGTTGACACAAGGGAGCAGCTTCCCCTTTCGTTCCCATGCACGGTCGAAAGCAAGACCCTCAACGTGGGCGACTATTCGTGCGCCGAGCCACACTACTCAGACTTGGTTGTCGAGAGAAAATCACTTGAGGACTTTGTCGGGACGATGGGTAAAGGGCATGCGAGATTCACACGCGCTATAGAGCGTGCAGAAAAACAGGGTATCTACATCGTTATCGTTATCGAGGAGAAATTTAATACAGCATTTAAATATCAGGGCAAAGCGTCGCGGCAAAAATTCGGCGGCCCTTCCCCTTTTGGTATCGTAAGAAAGCTTATGCAAGCACACGGTAACATACAGTTTTTATTCGCCAACGACAGAGATGGGTCTGCAGATAAAATCAAAAAGATATTCAGCGTTGGCGACCTTATTAAAAAGGTTGACCTGCAATATCACTACGACAGGAAATCACTATAATGAAAAGAAGAACATTCGGATCGCTACTAACTGGGTTTTTGAGCTTTTTTGGGTTTCATCCCAAACTCACGGCTTCCACAAAACATGATGATGGAGAGATAGATATTCTTAGTGCCAGAAAAAGGGCTGCGGAGTATTTTGACGGGATGGAGTTTTCATTCTCTCTCGTAACACACACACCCGTCCTAAAGGAGGGAAAAGACATCTTTCACGATGAGGTGAATGAGGAAAATTATTTTATGAGAACTTTCAGGAAAAGTTTTTCTGTAAAACTTGAAGGTCTCGCCGATGAACCTTTGGTCTATGTTGACAAAGACCCGACCCTCACAGAGGAAGAAAAAGAAAACTATGTAAAGTGGGGCTACACGCAGGTTGATTACAAAGATTACCACTGGCCTACAAAATATAGCTTTAGCCGCCCATACAAAACCAGCACAGAAAAAACGGGAGAATCTACGACAGAGTCCCCTTTCGTCGGCTTTTTTACAAATTACTACATCTAAAAGATGATGAGCAAGGAGTGCATAACATGCAATCAAGATCTCCCCGTTGAGAACTTTAGCAAATATAAAAGCGTAAAAGGGAGTATCCTTTTAAGAAATTCGTGTAAAAGCTGTAGGGTCGCAAAGGAAAGCGAGAGATACGAAAAAGACCCTGCTCTTCGCGATAAAAAAAAGAAAGCTGCAATGGCACATCATTTCAAAAGCAAATATGGAATGACTCCTGAAGATCGTGATAATCTACGCAAAAAACAAGGAAATTTATGCGCTATATGCGGCGGCGTTTTTACAAAATCTCCAAACATTGACCATTGCCACGAAAGCGGAAAAGTTCGCGGTCTTTTATGTTGGCCATGCAACGTAGGACTTGGCCATTTCAAAGACAGCCCCGGAGTTTTACTTTCTGCTCACAAATATTTAACGACACACAAACCAACAAATTAAACCAACATGACTTTTAAAGATTTTTGCTTTTGGCTCCAAGGATTTGCGGAGATTAACGAGGATGAGCTTGAGGAAAAAGGTATAACCCCAAAACAGTGGCAAGTTATTCAAGATCATCTTAAGCTGGTTTTTAAAAAAGTTACGCCCAAAAGGGTTAAACCCAAAAACGTCCCTGACGATCAGGACGATAACCCGTTTGACCCCCTTGAACCTTTCAGGCCAGACATTCCCACACCTTCTATACCGCACCCGTCCATACCTAGACCGTGGCCCGGAGAAACATCACCTTGGGAGAGGCCAAACCCTTTCGGCCCATACAGGAGAGAGACATGGCCTTACGAGACTGAGATTACGTGTTCCAACTCAGACGAGGAGCGTGCTTGCGAAAGCACGGCTTGTAAACCGCGTCCCGACGTGAGCAAAAACATCTGCGCACAGCTAGACCCCCTTGTCGAGTTCGTCCTAAACGACGCTAGGCACGGTGGCGATGGACTTTTAGATTGGCAGCACGGAAAATGCACGGAGGCATGCACATGCTAAGAAAAGGGAGAAAACTAGAGTCGGAAAAAGAAGCTGTAAAATTCAACTCTGATCAAAGAGGGTGTCTTTTGGAGTTTGCGGGATGCATCGACAGTCTTGCTTGCGAAAAGTGCTGTCAGGTGTGGGTTGATTCGATATGTTGCTGCGGGGGGATAGTATGTCCTGACTGCGGTTGGAGCAGCGCACAGAAACAAGAGTCTGTCGTTTGGGAAAGTAAAATTTATGACGATTTGATCATACCAGATAACGGGTGGGTTGGAACGGGGATAATGACAGATTAAAATCACGAAAATTAACCATGTGGTCAGAAGGATATCATTGTAAACCGAAAAGCGAACTGCCTTGCACCAACGACGAGTTGGCGAAAATAAAGGGCGAGATCTCAGAAGCGGAGTCTCAGGTTTTTATTGCGAAACTGCTCGCAGCAAACCCCGCTATGGCAGCTAAGCTGCTCATGGGTGTAGAGCTATACCCGTTTCAGGATCTTATGATCCGCGCCATGTTCATTAAGAACTTTTTCTTGGCGGTATGCTCGCGTGGACTGAGTAAGTCATTCTCATCTGCGCTATTCATTTCTTTGTATGCCATTTTCAACCCCGGAGTTAAAATCGGGATATGCTCTGCAACGTTCAGACAGTCCAGAGCTATTTTCTCACAGATAGAGGATTTCGCGGCGTCAAAAGATGGGCAGTTCCTAAAAGACTGTTTTACTATCAAGCCCAAGCACCAGAACGATGCGTGGGAGATGCGCATTGGGCGAAGCAAGGTGGTCGCGCTGCCGCTGGGAGACGGCCAAAAAATTCGTGGTTACCGTTTTAACCTCATGCTTATCGATGAGCTTCTTCTTCTTTCAGAGAAGGTTGTCGAGGAGGTTATCAAGCCTTTCATGGCTATTGTTACAGACCCCGTCCTCCGCAAGCAGGTTGAGAACGCAGAGGATCTCCTTATTGCCAATGGCGAGCTAACAGAAGAGGAAAGGTATAAATTCCCGTCAAACAAACTGATAGGGCTAACATCTGCTAGCTACGAGTTCGAATACCTGTATCAACTTTACAAAAAATATAAGGATAAGAACATATTTAAAAAGGACGCTAAAAACGTATCCCACGCGATTTTTCAGATGTCCTACGACATCGCACCAGACGGACTCTACGATAAGAAAATGGTTGCGGAATCCAAGGAGACCATGTCGAGCGCACAGTATGCCCGAGAGTTCGGGGCGCAGTTTACGGGCGACAGCGCAGGGTATTTTTCCGCCAAGAAAATGGAGGAGGCAACTTTTGACATAGGGACGTTCCCCTCTGAGATCTCGGGAGACCCAGACGCTGAGTATGTTTTGGCGATTGACCCCAACTACAACGACTCGGAATCTGCTGACCACTTTGCGATGTGCCTCATGAAGCTCGATGAGCAGGGAGAGGGCGCGACCATGGTCCACGGCTACGCTCTTTCAAAAAGCTCTTTGAAGCGCAGGACGGATTATATGAAGTATCTCACAGAGAATTTCAACATCGTCTACACAATCGTTGACTCCGCTGGTGGCAAAAAGTTTATTCAGGATATCAACGAGGTAGAAGACTTCCTTGATCCAATACATCTTTTCGAACACGATTTCGACAATGCCAACTGGGAGGAAGGTGTTTTCAACTCGCGTGCAAAATACGATGTTGCGGGCGGCAAGACTTGTCACGCTCAGGTTTTCAATAAGGGCGGGTGGATTCGTGAGGCGAACGAGTATCTAAGCGTCTCAATAGAGCAGAAGATTATCAAGTTTGCTTCACCAGCGGGCGGTGATGAGCACGCTTTCGCTAAGCAGAAAAAACTCAAGATCAAAGCTTCGGATTTGGAGTTCGCCCCAGACGACCCATCTTATCGAGGTCTTAGCCCCGGTGAACTGTCGAAAGTTAAAATGTCAGACTTCATCGAAAGGCAGGGCGAGATCATCAAACTCACAAAAGAAGAAACCGCCCTTATCGTCATAAGTCAGTCAGCCACAGGCACGCAGACGTTTGACTTGCCAGCGGAACTGAAAAGGGACAAGACGAAACCAAACAGGGTTCGCAGGGACTCATACACTGTCTTATTGCTCGCTGCTTGGGGCGTAAAATGCTACAGGTCGATGAAGAAGGTCGTTACACCCGCTTACGAAATGGTTATGCCGGGATTCTTAAGTTAATTTTCGAGATTTTCGCTTAATTGAAAAATTTAAGGTCACATTTGCTCTTTAGCCGTGTATGATAAGAATGTATGGCACGAGAAACGACGTTGAAAGAGGGGTCAAATGATTCTAAACAGCTTGGGAACACGAGCGGGACAGAACTGCCTGAGAATTTTGTAACCCCCGCGTTCACCTCCGAGGGTAGCTTCGCAGACGAGGTTTCTGGGAATAAACCTTTCGGCGTGGAGGTTGTAACGGGCAGCAGCAGAAGGGGGAGCAGATCTTCCAACTACACGCCCGCCTCAACGAGTAAAATCTCGGGGATGCTCAACAACATCAACGACGGTGTCACGCCTTGGAAATCTGAGGATGGGTGTATCAGCGTCCAAGACTGTGTTGTGATGTGCCAAAAGGCATACTGGAACGTTGCTATTTTTCGCCTGTCTATCGATATTATGACGGAGTTCTCAAATTCCCCTATCCACTTCAGGGGCGAGAACAAAGAGGCTGTCGCATTTTACACGAACTGGTATAAGAAGATCGGCGGCTGGAAATTGGGTGACCAGTTTTTTAGGGAATGGTTCAGGTCGAGCAACGTATTTCTATACCGGCTAGACGCCCCGCTTGAAATCGGTGAGCTTAGACGCCTGAGAACTACCAAGGGCAAAAAGAAGGTCGCGAAGGCCGCTGCTCCTATTTCCAAAGAGATACCGCTACGCTACGTTGTCCTTAACCCAGCGGATATTAAAGCAGTGGCATCTTCCACTTTTGTAGAGGGGAGATATTCAAAAATTCCTAAACGAATACGAAATTGAAAGGCTGCGCAAGCCGAAAACTCCAGAGGAAATTAAAATGCTCAAATCTCTACCTGCAGAGACGCGCAAGGCTCTGGACAAAGGGGGAAGCCCGATCATGCCTCTTGACCCAGACAAGCTTACTGCAATTTTTTGTAAGAAGCAGGACTATGAACCACTCGCGGTTCCAATGTATTTCCCCGTATTGTTTGACATCAACCTCAAGATGCAACTCAAGAAGGCTGAATCTGTCGTCGCAAGAACAACAGACTACATCATTCTCCTTATCAAAATGGGTGCCCCAGCAGACAAGCTTGCTGGACAGCCTTACGACAACCGCCTCAGCGCGAAGATGCAGGAGCTTTTCAAGAGTGAGAGCGTAGGCCGTGTTCTAATGGCAGACTGGACAACGGAGATGGAGTTTGTCATCCCAGACCTGAACAAGATACTCGGTCCAGACAAATACAAGGTCGTCAATCAGGACATTTCTGACGGCCTTATGAACATTTTCTTCAGCGAGGCTAAGTTCGCTGACTCGATGATCAAAACTAAGATGTTCTTGGAGCGCCTCAAGGAGGCTCGCAAAGCATATCTTGAATTATTTTTTGGAGCCTGAGATGAACAGGATCGCAAAGGAGCTTAACTTCAGAAGCGTTCCCACGGTAGAGTTCGAAACTGTTGACCTTAAAAACGAGCTTGAGTATATGAAAATCCACAGCCGTCTTGCAGAGCTTGGATACCTTACTCCAAACGAAACGTTCGAAGCGATGAACACAAACAAGCTTCCGCTTGAACAGGACTCTATCGACTCTCAGAAAGATTTCAAAAAGCTCAAAGACGCTGGCCTCTATGAGCCTATCATGGGCGGCGGAAAAGACGAGGAGGGTGCTGCGAAAAAAGGTGGTGCCAAGAAACCCAAGAAAGCAGGAACAACCAAAAGCGGCGGCAGACCTTCCGGCTCGAAATCACCACAGTCTACTAAAAATGTTAAGCCAGCGGGAGGTGGTGCAAAATCTACTTCCAAGGCGAGCGACATTTTTAGCGCGGAGATCCTTGTAGATGTCGCGCAGAGTTCGAAGGAGCTTTACTCCGCAATCGAACCTTTGTATAAGGATAAGCACGGCATGAAACGCCTTAGCAAAAATGCTAAAGAGATCGCATATGATCTTGCCGACATGATTATCGCAAACGAAAAAAGGGAAGAGTGGGTTGCGAAGATCCCCGATTACCTAGAGGGTAAAATCCCGATGCAGACCGAGATAACCGCATCTGTCGATGAGATCTCCGCAGAGCACAACATAAGTTCTTCTCTCGCAGCACTTCTAGCACACTCAATTAAACCACCACAAGAAAATGAGCCAGACAGATAACATTCCAGAAATTACATACTGCGTCGTGCCTTACGGCGCTTGCCCAACGTGTGACGTAGAACACTCTATTAACACAACTGGAGTATGGCCATCATCGATTGAGTGTAATAACTGTGGAACGCAGTTTGATTCCTCAGGGTATATCGTAGATCTTGAGGATGAGACAAACAAAGAATTTTTCGAAGAAACTAACATCTAATGAAAACCCCTATGCAATACGTAAAACTACTAAACAGACTAAACTCTGTTAAAGATGAAAGCGAGTTTACAGCTATCGTAAAAGATGCACGCCGCTTACTCGCCGCAGAAAAAACTGCACTCCCCGCCAAAAAAGGCAAAAACTTCAAGCAGGTTTTGGATGCTTTCGCCCGTAAAAGGGGCTACGCTTTCAGCCTCCAGATGCTTAAGGCTACATACTCGGTAGAAGAGCCTGTGGTAGAAGAGGTCGTTGAAGATCTAGTCGAGGAAGTCGTGGATACCGCCGCCGAAGAAGCTGCAGCCGCCGAAGAAGCCGCAAGGGTTCAGGCTGAAGTGGACGCAGCGCAAGCAGAAGCCGACGCGAAAGAGGCAGAGCTTGAAGCAGTCAAAGCAGAGGAACTCGCTAAAGAAGAAGCGGCCAAAACTGAAGAAGCGGAAGCTCTAGCTTTTGAAAAAGCCGAAAACAAAAAAGCAAAAGCCGCCGAAAAGAAAGCTAAAAAAGCAGAGGCGAAAGAAGCTGAAGATAAAAATGGAGATGTCGAACCAGACGTTTTGTAATTCTCCGCTCCAATATTAAACCCTAACAGGCGGTGGTCGTATTTTTCGGCCACCGCCTCTTTTTTTTCAAAAATTCCATACTTTCGTTCCTGACTGGTGTAATAGAAGGTATGATCGCTTACCTCAAAGAGAAGCTGGGGCCAAACTGGGTTCCGAAGCTGTGGGGTTATTTGGCACTCGCGGCTGGCTATGTCGTGGCCAACCCAAAATCTGTAGAGTGGGTTCCAGACTCAATCGAAAAAGTTATCATCGGTATCTCTGGATGGGTTGCGGCAATCGCAGCGGGTGGACTTATCTCCACGGTTAAAGGAAGTAAAGTTACGGGTGGAACAGTCCCCGCTTCAATCGAGGCAAAAGAGCGTCTGGGCGATGCTCCGCAAAAATTGCCCGAGCCAGATTATTACGTCGATGGCGTCCCTGTTATTCTTGCAGAGCCAATCGAAGAATCTCAAGAGAGAATCTCTAGACCCCTCGTTTCCCTTGACTAAGAAATTTTTTATTACCATTTTCCTCTCCTTCTCCTTGTTGGGAAGCGGATGTAGCCTGTTCAGTATCAAAGATAGCACAACAGGCAAAATAGATGCAGCGAAGGTTGTTCGCTACATTGAACCGGCAAGCTACTACGCATGCAGGGCTATCCTGTCTAAGGCAGTTGACGAAGAAGACCGCGAAGAAAAAGCGAAAGTTGTTTTTAACATCGCCCGCGCCGTCAGAAGCCTTGCTACGGGAACCGTCCCGACAACGGAGGAGGTAGAGGAAGCCATCCGAGTAATCGCACCCAGCAAAATCCACTGGGCAGTATTCGCCGCCGACATGTCGGTGATCTACGAGAACTTTTTCTCCAGTATTACCGCAACGTCGAGAAACGCGCTAATTTTCGAGGCTCTTGGCGAACTTGCCGAAGGCTGCGAGCGGGCCGCCAAACCATATGTTACAATCGGTTCTTACAATTCTCATATCGAGGAGTCGGTAAAACCTTTTGACAGAAACAGGGCGCTCATGTCGCCGATTGCGGACATCGTGATGGGTGATGAGGTTCAAAAAAAATAGAATAAACATAAAAAGAAAGGATCTCCCTTGGAGCACTTTGGTTGAGATCGAGGAGGAACTGAGGTTCAAAAAAATGGAATATGAGAGCAGCGGCGGGGGAAAAGAGATCAAAGTCCATATATCAACGGTAGCCCGAGCATTAAAAATAATCAAAGAGAAACTGAGAGATGGCTGAAGAGAAAACAGAGGGAATGTTTAGCAAAATCATGGGATTTTTAAAATACTTATTAGGTATCGTTAAAGCTTATATGGACCGCAAGAACCTTGAGGCTAAACAGAACGATAGGAAAGAGATCAGGGAAAACGAAGCGGCCAAGAAAGAGGTGGAGGAGCGCAACGAGGCGGAAACTTTGGCAGAGCAGCTAAAGAATGCGACGACCGAGGAGGAAAGGCAGAGGATACTCTACGAGATCAGAAAGAAGGTTGCCAAGTAATGAGGAATTTAATTACAGTAATTTTCGCCGCAACGATCTGCTTTGCACCGCTTGTCGGCTGTTCGTTCATCAATACGAAACCTCCCGTCCCAGAGTTCGTGGACGACACCACCCCAAGCTGGGATGGCAACGATCAAAATTCGGGCATCATAGATTTTACCGACAACGGGTATCTAATCACGCCAGACGCGGCGAAAAGATACGTGTGGCTCACGGAGAATTACTCTGGCGGATACAACCCCCCTTTAGAATCTGGGATGGGCTTGGAGAAAAGGGATGACGGCAATTACAACCTTTCCGTTCAGGGAATGGTTGAATTCATGGTTCTAAACCAGCAGAAAAAGAGCGGGATCAGACCCGAAGAATTTAAAAGAAATCAGGTAAAGGAATAAAAAGATGGCAGATATAAACGCGATTAGATTAATGCAGGAGGCACTCATTCACGTCCACGGCTACGACCTTGGAAGGACGGGCGCGGACGGAGACTGGGGGAAACTATCCAATGCGGCATTCCACAAGTATGTAGCGAAAAGGGAAGGACATACGACCCAAGCGCCGAAGCCAAAAGGCGAAGGAGATATTGGGGCGGGTGGATTAAACATTTCCAAAGAGGCTTATGATTTAATCGTCGCCGCAGAAACTGGTGGGCAGTCATATTACAAAAAATTTCTACAAAAACCAACATGGCCGGGAGGCCAAAGCGGTGTCACAGTTGGAGTTGGGTTCGACCTCGGCTACAACACCGCTTCCAACATCCAAGAGACATGGAGGGGTGTTATTTCACCACACGACGTTAACGTTTTAATGTCCGCAGCAAACATCAAAGGCTCCCGCGCAAAGTCTGTTGCAAGATCAATTAAAAATTCCGTTGAAATACCTTGGGAGAGCGCAATAAAAGTTTTTGACAAAATTACGATGCCCCGCTATTCGGCAACCGCTCTTAGGGCATTCCCCGGTCTAGATAAGCTGCACCCGCATATTCAGGGGGCTATTTTAAGCTTGGTGTTTAACAGGGGTTCCAGCATGAGGGGTTCTACGCGCCGGGAGATGAAGAACATTCAAACTCATATTAAAAACGGCAACCTCGATGCTATACCAAACGAGATCAGATCGATGAAAAGGCTCTGGGTTGGTAAAAACTTAGACGGTTTGCTAAAGCGCAGGGATGCTGAGGCTAGGCTCGTTGAATCGGCATTATAATTTCCCATATCAAATTTACTTGTGTAACCACTGATTGTTAGTTATGAAAAAAACTAGAGAAGATTTTAAATATACCACAACCTTTCAGGCGGAAGCTTCTTTCGACCTCGGGAAAAAAGAGTGTTTTGCTAGTGATAGCATCGTTGGAAACACTGATTTTGACCTTTCTAGCATCAAAGACGATGTCCTTCCTCCAGAGGAGGAGAGGCTTAAAAGGCCAGACTTGCTATACGCGGCTTTCCCAGCGTGCGTTGCCAACCTTTCTAATAAAAAAGGTGATGGCATTTTGACGGAGACGGCAATGATGGTCGCTCCATTTTTCAAAGAGAAACAATGTAACATAGAGCATATGCGCTCTTACGTTATAGGCCACTGCATCGGGCATGGCTTTTCTTCATTTTCCACTGGTCAGGCCGTAACCGAAGCCTCTCTAAAAGACACAAAAGACCCTTTCAATATTACTATTGGCGCGGTTATTTACAGGGTCGTGGATAGCTATTTTGCCAAAGAGGTAGAGGATGCTGATAATCCAAAACACTATAACTACAGAGGCATTTCCGCTTCTTGGGAAATTGGTTTTGACGATTTTATCATCGGCCTAGGGTCTCAGAAATTCGCTGACGCGGAGATCATAACTGACGAAAAACAGGTCTTAGAACTCGCCAAATATACGCGCAACGGTGGAGGCTCTGGCTTCATGGATGACGGAACACCCGTTCACATGATCGTCACCCACACCGACAACTCGATCCCCACTCCATTGGGAATTGGCTTCACTGGTAATCCAGCGGCGGCAGTTTCTGGTGTTTCGGTCGCATCGGAGGATGATAAACTCCTTGAGCAGATCGCGGACATGTTGGAGAAAAACCCAAAGTTGGTATCAGCATTTGATCCAGCGTTGAATGTTGCGGCAAGCACTCTCGAAACGACTAAGCATTTCCACGACTTCGCTGGCAAAGTTATGGAGAGAGTTGATAACCCTAACGCATTCAAAACCGAAGAGAAAGACGACAAAGTAGAAGATAAAGACGAATCTTTAGCTAAGGACGATGATAGTTCTGATGCCAACGAAGGAGAAAAAAAGGATAAAACCAATGATTCTGAGTCTAATATCACTGCTAATGACGAAAAAACTAAAAATAATGAAGAAAAAACTTCACAATCCCAAAACCCACCTGTAACTACTAATATCATGCAATTAAAAACTGTTGACGACATCCAGCAAGATAAGTGGAACGAAATTCAGGCGTCCGACGTTCGCACCTTCGTGCGTGAACAGGTCGAGGCTGCTAACGAATCTTTCGAATCCAAAATTAATCTTGAAAAAGAAGCATCCGAGAAGCTTGAAAAAGATCTCAAGGATGCCAAATCACAATCTGAGTCTCATGCCAATGACCTCAAGGAAATGAAAGCTAAATTCGAAACTCTGGAAGCAGAGCAGAAGGAAGCTAAGGCCACAGCCGATTTCCAATCGAGAATGGCTGGACTAGATGAGAAATATGACCTAAATGACGACGCTCGCGCAGCGATCAGCCGTCAGATTAAAGGTCTCTCTGACGATGACTATACTACTTGGGCGAGCGACTTTGCTGCTTTTAATCTGGCTAAGCCGGAAGAAGCTGCGGGTGACGACGCAGACAAGAGTGCAGAAACCGCCGCTAAAGAAGCTCTTGCGAGTGCAGACAAACCCAAGGGCAGCGATGTTCCAAACGGTTCGAACCCCGAAGATAACCCACATGCTCAATACGCCGACGCCTTTAAACCGGGCGAGGGTGTGATCATTGGCTAAACCCATAATAACAAAATAACTACTATCTAACATGGATATTACATCAAACCCAAACCTGAAGCCATTCAGGGACTATGATGAGCATGAGGTTATTAACCTATATGCTCACGCGGAACAGCCTGTTAACAAGGGCACTTTCGTATCGATCACCGTTGCAGACGGGAACACCAACGTCACTCAGAATGCGAATAGCCCAGCTACTCCGCACAATGACATGACTCAGGCTCTCGCTAACTTGCCTTCGCGAGTTACCTCAATGCGTGAAGAAGTAACTTGGAAAGTTCGCTCCGCTCAGGCGGGTGACACTGTTCTCGGCGTCATGCTTTATGACGTTAAAGAGTTCAATGCCTTCGGCGAAGCATTCCAGTTTAAGCCTAAGCACGAGCGTATTGAACAGCAGGTTGTCATTTCTGGCGAAGCGGTTCCAATTCTTGCACGTGGTCTCGTGATGGTCAACGGATTCTCTGGAACTCCCGGCCCTAACTCCGGCGCTATTATCGACCCAGATGTTGATGGCTCCCTTATCGTCTCCGACGCTAACGGTGTTACCGCAGACTCTGTAACTGGTGATATGGTCGGTAAGTTCCTCACAACTGCCGATGCAGACGATTACGCGTTGCTTAAGGTTGAACTCTAATCCAACTATAACCCAATAATTATATCGAAACTATGAAAATCGAACTTAAAAGAGACGAGAAGAAGCTCGCACTTTTGGAGGCTGTTGGATCTCGTAATAAAAGCGACTCTTTTGCCGCTCAGGAGATTTTGGCTGCTTTCGTAGGCCCGGTTATCCAGCAAGTCCTCGACCAGTCGGGAACTTCCAGCTTGATCTACACGGACTATCAGTATGAATTCGACACCGTCCCATCTATCCCCCTCGACCTGTTCGACGGGAATGAAGAAGGCTTGATCAGCATCTGGTCGCAGTCTATCGCGGGTGGTCTCCCAACCAACCTAATCCATGGAATGGACGAGTTCAGACTCACGACTTACCGTCTTGACTCTGCAGTCTCCTTCCTCAAGCAGTATGCCAAGCATGCACGACTTGACGTTGTTTCCCTTGCCCTTCGTAGAATGGCTCAGGAGCTTCTTGTTAAGACCGAGCACCACGCGTGGTCACCTATCCTGATGGCGCTTGCTGAGGCGAGCACCAACAGCGAGCAGCACATCATCGATGCTACTGCTCCGGGTGTGTTCCAGATCGATGATCTGAACCGTCTGTGGACCAAGATTAAGCGTTTGCGTCGCTCGTGGGTGAATGGAACCCCAACATCTGTCCCTGCTCAAGGGCTTACAGACATCGTCTGTTCTCCCGAGATCATCGAGCAGATCCGTTCCTTCGCTTACCAGCCAATGAACACCCGTCACGGTGCGGAATCCGAAGCAGGAACCCCTGCTAACCAATTTGGTGGCGCTACCGCTCTCGGACTTCCTGATGCTGTTCGTCAGCGTTTCTACGATGCCTCCGGTATCCCTGAAATCTTCGGCGTAAGCATCATCGAACTGCAGGAACTCGGAATCGGCGAGGCTTACACCTCCCTGTTCGACACTCTCTACTCCCCCGGTGGAGGAGACGTTACCTTCGACTCTGCTACGCAGGATCTGGTAATCGGTGTTGACCGCTCCGTTGACGCATTCGTTCGTGTTGTCGCACGTGACAGCGAGACTAACTCGACTGTTGTTACTGAAGTGGACGACCAGTTCGTCCGTCGTCAGGAGAAAGTCGGTTGGTATACTTCTATCGAAGAAGGCCGCGCAGTCTTAGATGACAAAGCTGTCAGTGGAATAGTCGTCTAGAATCTCTAGAACGCCTACAGTCCCAGCGACTTACAAACTAAACTTAACCGAAGGGTGGGAAGAAATTCCCACCCTTCATTTTTGCCTAAGAGGGCAGACCAGTATTTCGTTTACAAGGCATGGCATACATACACTGGACACCAGAAGACGAGCAGAAACTGTATCGTATCGTTAAAAAAGGAAAAATGAGCTACGACCAAATAGCTGAAAAACACTTCCCAGAAAGAACAGGAACGTCCCTCCTTAAGAAATGTCGTAAGAATAAAGTTTACAACCCTTATCTTTCTCAGCTTAAACATACGTTCGACAAGCATTTTTGGGATGAGCCAAACGAGATTAATTGCTACTGGGCGGGATGGGCCGGTGCTGACGCACATTTTAAGAAAAGGTCTCCCCGTAGCTGGGTTTTTCAAGCAGAGCTATCAGCTAAAGACATAGAGATATTAGAAGGTTTCAAAAAAGACATAAAAGGAACCCAAAAAATCACCACCTACAAAAAAACAACGTCTTATTCTGATACTCCAAAAAGTTACAGCTATTTTAATGTAAGCTACCACAAAGAATGGAACGAACCACTTACTGAGTATTTCGGATTCATCCCCCAGAAAACCTTCACTTGCCCCGCGCCAAACATCCCTGAAGAGTTTTTTCACGCTTACATCAAGGGCTATATCGACGGTGATGGTAGTCACGAAAAGAAAGAATGGGGCAGTAAAAGGACTAGAATTCAGATTTATGGCTCGTCCCTTGAGCTTTTCGAGTGGATGGATGAAACTTTAGGTGGAGGTAGGCTTTACGAAAGAAAAAGCTCTGGAGCGGGAGCTAATCTTATGATAACACTAGAGGGCGATTCCTACCGCGAAAACCTCTCCAGATTTATGCCTGTTTCTCGCGGTCTACACCGCAAATGGAATAAATAGGGTTTTAACTTCCCATTTTTTAAAATAGTGTGTAAGCAACAGTAAGTAAACTCATTAACAATCGATATTATGAACCACAAACACGCAATCGACGGCCAAGAGGAAAGCGGCCCACATAACCTGTATGAGGCTATGGGTCTCGCCCAAAAAGGCTGCAACAAATATAATACCAATGACATCGAGGAATATAAAGTGTCCTTGGGTGTTATGAACATGTCGGACCTGCAATCACACTGCATCTCCTGCGGAATCAGACCAAACTCGGACAGAAGATCGCTTGTCAAAAAGCTTGAAAGAGAATTTATCGCGACGCAGTCCACATATAAAGGCGCAATCGCAAAAAATAAGACTAGCGCGGTTCCCAAAGATAGAAATAAAAGGGAAAAGGGTCAAGATATTATGAAACGCCTTAACGGTGGAGTGTAATATAGGGTATGTCTACTTGCGCTGCAGATTTTAGCGGCTGGGCGGGGAATATACTTGATTGCCTAGGCGACACTACCACCACCACTGGTAGCGTTGTCTGCTGGCTTGAAAACCATCTCGGCCAGCTTAACACATCCCTGAGGACAGACTACATCGTTAACGATAGTGGCTGTATAACAGGGAGTATGAACCAAGCGGAGTCCGGTATTTATACCGAGATGTATCACTGCTACTATTTTCGCAAACAGGCCAATCTAAGCCTAGCAGCCGCTGGTTCTGGTTGGCTTTCCATCAAGGGTGAAGATCAAGGCGAAGGGAAGTTCCATAACAAGAACGAGCTAGCTAAAACATACATGAGTATGAGCAAGGACGCTTGCGAGCAGGTTGAAAAGCTTGTCCAGTGGTATCATAGCACATACTACCCCCAGTATGCATCTCAGGTTCTTTATAACGACAGGACAGACGTAACAAGGACCGGTTTAGACTGTTATCCTCCAGAAAGTTATTATTCTCCAAGCAACGCTGTTTGGACGACCACCTCATAAAAAATGGCAGATATCGTTTCGGCAGATTTAAAAGCTTCGGCGGCAAGCGCAATGACGGATATCTTCGATACCTTCAAGCGGACAGAACCGATTAGAATTTACAAGGACGCTGAAAACAATATCGTTATTCAAGACTCCGAGTTTATATCTGGGTTCCAAGAGACTGACCAGTTTACGACCAACATCGTAAAAACGGCGCAATACGAGGAGTTCGAAGCTCGTATCTGGTATATTGATGAGCAGCCGCTCAAAGGATACATTCAGGGCGATGGCAATTTGGGGGCAAAATTCCAACACTCTTGGGGCAGGGTTAAAATCCAGCTTAAGCCAGACGGCTACAATTACATAAAAGACGCGAACCGCATTTACCTGTATGACGAGGAGCACCGCCTAGATGAGGACGTTAGAAGGATTGGCGTTTTTGGCGATATCCAATTCTACCAGTTTGTCCTATTTAAATCCAACTAATGTCATCGGCGAACCAAAGCTTTCTTTTCGACGCTTTCCGCAACCATGTAAAACGACGTATCAGGCCAAACCTTGAAGAGGAGGCTCGTGCGAAATTCAAGGCTGCGAAAGCTAAGCTTATCCAAGACATAAAAAGCCACCCGGTATCAGAAGAACTTTCAAACAAGACACCCAACTCGGCATTCCTCTCAGGGACAAAAGGCTCGCTGTTTGGATTTTTGGGTTTCAATGCCGGTTATGACCCCGTTTCCCATCTAGTTAACTATCTCAGGCAGACAATAAAATACAAGCCGGGTTCTATAACAGGTAGGACTGGAGATATAAGGCTTAATGTTAAAATAGAAACACCAGACAACAGGGACTTCGGGAGCGAGGGGAGATTTGCTCTCCCTTGGGAAAGTGGCAAAAGCTGGCCTGTAGCTATAGAGATTGGCGTTTCAGGTCTACCATATTTCCTCAATTTTAACGTCGAAGGAATCAGTAGGTCAGGAGGGGGAATTCAAATTAAAACAAAAAGAAAAGGGTCTAGCGCGGAATTTGCGCCCGTTTCCTACCTGACACCAATATTCGATGATTTCAGGAGGAATCTCACTGGGCGCTAGTGTAATTACAGAAAGATGAAAGCCTTATACGACCACAGGGTTCTAGCCAGCCTAAGAATACTATTGGACCATTATGTCTGCGATGAGGGTGAGGCATTCTCACAAAGAACCTTGGACCTCTATGAAACCGCTGATGTTAGGTTTCCAGACCTTTCAACCTATTCTGCCCCAATCTATCAGTGGGTATACGATAGCTCCGTCACGGGCGTTACAGTGCCTTCTGGGGTGCTTGAGGGCGTGACACCCGTATCTCGCGGCACAGATGGGCTTAAAATCGATTTTGAGAACGGTAGAGCTATTTTCGACGATGCGACCCACGTGGGTGTGCCCGACATGACGATAGAGGCTCCAGTCAAAGAGATCAACTCATACATAACAACGAAATCAGAGCAGAGGCTTGTCCATGAACTTAAATTCGGCCAAGACCCAGCTATTTTAACGGAAGATACGTATCTTAAGCCTTATCAGGTTATATCTCCTTGTATGTTTATACGCCTTACAAGTTTGGTGGATGACCCTTTGTGCTTCGGTGGCCTGAACTGGTCAAAAGTTCAGGTTAGGGTTGTAGTTTTCGCAAGCGACTGGCAAATTACAGCGCTTGGCAGAATATTCATGGATAGAAAGCACACGAACATGCCCATATTCGATAATAGCGATTTGCCCTTAGACGAATATGGCGACATAAAAGGGGGATCTTTTGATTACAACTCTCTCGTGGCATCAGACTACGCATCTCAGGAGAATATAGCATTTATCGAGGAGGTCATTTTTAGCCAATACGAGAACGATGCGCTTTCTAAGGCTCACCCTAATATAAGGGTTGGTTTTGGAGATTTTACCATATCGAAAGGAAGATAATTATGAAAAACAAAAATAAGGGCCTCCCGAAAGATCGATGGCTTTATACGTTGGGCCTAGCCCAGCGCACGGCCCTCACAAGTCAAACGATATCAAGCAGTTGAAGAGAGTTGTGAGCGCGGGTGAAAAAATGATAAGCCTTTCCATATCAAGGCCGACTCAAGATGTCAATAGTTTCGGATAATCTTCCCATACAGGTCTAAAAGACACACAAAAAACAAAAAGGTCAGGCTGCGGGCTAATTATAGAGAATATTTTTCCCAGTCAGAATTTGACAGTGTAACTACTATCAGATCATTGATCCATCTAAAAAACTACTATCATGGCAAGGAATAAAATTATTTACCAATCTTTGGCACTTTACGCTGGGCCAACCCCTGCTACAAGCGCTCACGCAACTGAGGACATCAACCAGTTGCAACGTGTTATTACATCGAATATCTCCGTGGAGCGACCAACCGAGGACGTGAACGTCTTTGGTGAAGCTGCAGCAAAAGACAAGTTGACGATTGAGTCTCCTACCGTCTCTCTGGACTTCTCCTACTACGTTGTTGACGCGATTAATGACAGATACGTAGGATTAAACACGAATGAGGGAATTTCCTGTATTTCGAATATCCTAGACAAATCTGAGGCTGACAAAAACTATTTTGTTGCAATCGCGGATGAAGGTATCGATGCTGTCGGTGCTGGAGCGGCTGACCTCGCTGTTATCGGTATCGGAAACGCATACGTCACCTCCTACTCTACTGAAGGTGCTGTTGGTGGTTTTCCAACTGCAAACGTCAACGTTGAGGGTGTTAACATCCGTGGATACGCTGACGGAGTTGCCGAGCCTATCCCAGCGGTCAACCCAACCACAGGTCTTGACATCGCGGAAAACTTTACGCTAAACGATCCTATCGGTGACGAAGACGCAGGTCAGTCCACCGCTATCCAGCGAGGAGACATTACAGTCGATTTGAGCAACGCTACCGGACTATTCCAGCCTATGGGCGATGTTTGCGTTCAGTCTTACAACATCTCTTTCGACCTTGCTAACGAGGATATCCAGTGCCTAGGCTCGCGTTTCGCCAAAGCTAAAGAGGCGACCCTTCCAATTAACGTTTCCTGCACGATTGAATTCTTGGGCGACGACCTGATTGAGGGTAACTTGGCTGATTTGCTTTGTAACGACACCAAGTCCGATATCGTGGTCAGCCTGAAGCAGCCAAACTGCGAAGGGACCGGGGCGCTCGCAATGCGCTACGACCTTAGAAACATGACGTTCCAGTCTCAGGACTTCTCCAACAGCATCGGGCCATCGCAGAGTGTCTCCGTTACTTGGGAAGGTCAGGTTTCCGCAGCAAGCGACACGGGCAACGGCCTATTCCTCTCTGGTATTACGGGATACGTAAGCGGAGTGGGAGTCTACTAAACCTTAGAAAATCTAATGATCGAAAGAGCGGAGGGGAAACTCTCCGCTTTTTTGTGTTCCCATCTCTGCATTTTCTGTGTAAAGCTCTATAGGAATAAGGTAGAAGTTTGCTATGAAAGCAGGAGAAGTATTGGAATTTAGTGCTTCACGAAAAATAGTTGTGCTATATAAAAGGTTTTTAGATCTACTGATAGATCTAAGAGCCGACAGTGAAGCTAATCTAGATAGGCTAGAAGATGCCCTAAGTGATGTCCAGCGAAAGCTTGATGACGCTAAGGTTCCCGTGTCTGTGATGTCTAATTTTGACCAATTCGATTGGTTCGATGAGGACAAACTTCAGCGTTTGCGCAAAACAGTTTTAGACTTGGGAAACGACCTCAAAAGAGAGCTTCAGACCGAAATCCAAAAATATAATATATCACTATGAAAATAATGTATGAATTCTCCGTTCTGAAGGAGGTCGAAAGAAAAGTTGTCGAGGAAACCGAAGGCGGGACTCTCTCAAAAAAAGTCAAAGAGATGGTTGATATTCCCGTGGGGATAAGACACCCCTCAAGGCGCGAGATGGACGAGATAGACATGAGGTATTCTATGGAATTTTCCAAGTGTGTAGCGAATGGGGTTTTAACCAAAAGCATGCTGGCGAAAGCTTACTCTAATATGGGAGGGCTGCTTTCAGAGGGGGAAAAAGAAAAATACTCAACACTTTACGAGCGCTTTACCAAATCTCAGTTTGAGCTACAAGCACTGAACCTCAAGGATACGAAGTCTTACACTACAGCGGAGAAAGATGAGCACGATAAAAAACTTGAAGAGGCATCTCAGGTTTTCTGGAACGTTTACGCAGAGCTTAACAAATTCGAAAACGAGCAATCTCAGATTTTCGACCAGACCGCAGAAATTATCGCCCGCAACAGAACGTTGTTGTGGTTTGTTTGCTACATGGTGATGATTAAAGATGTTAACACCGATGGCGAAATAAACAAAGACTGGTTGCCGTTTTTCAAGGGTGATAACTTTGACGCTAGGTTAGACTTCTACGATGATCTAGTTGAAAACAACGACGAGTTTCTTTCGAAAGTCGCTGAGCGTGCGAGCCTTATCGCTGGATTCTGGTATACTGGCCGCGCAACGACTCAGGAGGAATTTGATTATATCCACGAAAGCTTGCAGAAAATGGAAGCTATCGAACCACCTGAAGACGGTGACCAAGACATTGATTTGGATAACGAGGGTGTCAAGCTAGAGACAGAAGAGGATGGAGAGGGATCGTAATGAGTGGAAACTGGGATGTGTGACACTCGGGTGCTGCCCCGCCACGCACGAAGGTAAAACTGTATACATATCACACCCCAACATAATTAGTGGCTCAAGGACTGATAACGTCTATGAGGAGGTATATAATGACGCCATCGAAAAAGGTGTTCTCACGGATGACGAGACGCTTAAGTCTAAAATAAAAACGAAAGAGTGGTCCAAGGATTACGACAAAAAATAAAAGACCTTGAGGTAAAAATAGAGCAGTTTAAAAACGCAAAAAAGAAAATGATCACGGCTTCCCAGATGAGAAGTCAAAACAAAAGAATTCAAGAAGCGGAACTTGAGCTAGGGAAGACGCTCCATTACAGGTCAAGCTTGCTCTCCAGAACAGCAGAAAATTTTGCAAACAAAGCTGCAAACGAGCACATGATTTCCAGAAGCGTGTTTGTTGACGAGGAGCTTACAACCCCCCTTTTCACACCTGAAGAATTTTTAGAAGCTTCCACATCTGACATCAATGTTCTCATAGATTGCTTCAAAGAGGGGATGGAGCCATTTTCGTCTGAAAAAATTAGAAATCTAGCGATATCTGGCGTGTGCCAAAGCCTCGTTTCAACCTGCGGCGACAACCCTTACAATTTCTTTGGTAAACCTATCGTTACGCTTACGTATTTACAGATAGAGGTTTTAAATTTCGCTAGATATTATCACTCTATTATTTCCCAGTCGGAAACCGATATCCCGCAGCAGATAAAAAACGACCCCGAAAAACTTGAAGATTGGGTCACCCAGAAAGGGAATGTCAAAAAAATAATGGATAAGCACTCTGGCGGCGAGAATGGTGCCCAGATGCAGTCTGTCGTAGGGGCGACAGATGAGGATTTGGACGAGATAGAGAAGCAGGGCGGGGGTAGAAAAGTCGGTCTGGCTGGCCTTCTGAAGAAGGGAGGGGGAGCTAAAATGTCTGGCCTTGGAAAAATGATGGGGTTTTAGTGTAATTAGTTATACCGGCACAGGTAAGGTCGGTCACTGATTTAAGGATAAAGGACATAAATGCCACGTAATTTCACATTCCCCGTTCACGCGAACACGCGACCAGCAGAGCGCTCGCTAGCTAGACTTGCTGCTCAGGCGCAAAAAGGGGCAGTATTTAATGTTCGTGGCGCTCGCGCACTCGGGCAAATTACGGGTAATCTAAGCGAGTTTAACAAAAGCTTGGAGGCGTCCAACGCACGTGTCCTCGCATTCGGTGCCTCGACAGGTGTTCTTTTCGCGTTTTCCCGCGCACTAAAAGGGATGGCATCCGCCAGCGTTGAGGTAGAAGAAAGTCTTAAGAAAATTAACGTTATTCTCGGCGCTACAGAGCAAAATTTCAAGCGTTTTTTCATCCAATTTGTTTGAGGTTGCTAGCCAGACAGGACAGACTTTTCAATCGGCTGCTGAGGCCGCTGGTGAATTTGCCCGTCAAGGTCTATCTTTGACCAAAACGCTTGAGGCTACAAAGGCAGCTTTGACCCTTGTTCGTCTTACAGGTCTTGATGTTCAGAAAGCTGTTGAGTCTACAACCGCTGTGGTAAACACATTCTCCAAGTCGGGTGTTACATACACCGAGGTTGTTAACCAGATGGCCGCTGTTGATGCGGCGTTTGCTGTTTCCTCCGCAGACTTGGCCGAAGGTATTAAAAGGGTGGGTTCCTCCGCTGTTGACGGCAGGGTTTCCCTTGAGGAGCTTCAGGCTGCTATTGCTGCCACGAAACAGATCTCCGGTCGAGACGGTGCTGTTATCGGTAACTCCCTTAAAACTATTTTTGCACGTTTGCAGACATCTTCTGTTCAGAAGGCTTTGAATCAGATCGGAATTAGAACGAAAGAATCTAACGGCGAGTTCAGAAACCTTATCGATGTTATCAGGGAGCTATCCAACGAGCTTGGGGGAATAGGTGCGCAACAAGGTGCCGACCTCGTTGAGAAAGTAGCCGGTAAAAGGCAGATTAACACATTCAGGGCTTTGCTTACCTCCATCAAAGGTGGTCAAAAAGATGCTAGCCTATTCGGTTCAGCTTTAAATACAGCGCTGAACGCTGGGGAAGCTGCTACACTAAGGAACATAGAGCTTAACGAAACGCTAAGGACTCAGATAACAAGAACCGGAAACACTTTAAAAGAGTTTGGTTCAAACTTTGGTCAACAGGCTTTCGGTGGGCTATTCGAAGGCGTCTTAAGGGAGGTTGATTCTTTTGCAGCTAAATTCAATGACCTGCTTACCGACGACGAGGGGGGTAAAAGCTTTGGTCAAAAGGTTGCTCGTGGTTTCGTATCGGGCTTCAGTGATTTTTTGACAGGTCCAGCATTTTTAGTTTTGGCTGGTCTTCTGGGCAAGCTTACAAAAACCCTTGTCGTAGACCTACGGGTAGGTCTCCTTTCTATCTTCTCGCAGCAGTCGAAACAGCAACAGGCTCTGTCGCAGACGCTGAGCAGGATCAGTGAGATCGACATGAGAAGGCTGAACAGCGCAAACTCTATGGCTGCGCGTCAGAAAATAATCAATGACCTAGTGAGGCAGGAGCTAGCTATGAAACAGCAGCTTAACAGTCTTACGTTGGCGGGTTCTAGGGGATTGCCTAAAGGTCTTGGGCGTGGCCTTACGAGAAACTTGGCACAGGGTAGTGTCCCAAGAGACGTTACCGAAGCCGTCAAAAGAGAATCTTTTGCAATTCGAAACAAAGAGGGCGGTGCTCGTTATGGTGCTGTTCCTGTTGTAACAACTGCAGACCTTGGCAACGGCAAAGAGAGGATCGTCATGAACAGCGACGAAACTCTAATTAAAAACTTTATGGGAGGCAGGGCTTCCGCCGTTATCAACCGTGACGCGATGAAAGTTTTGGGCGGTGACTTGGACAGGTATGGAACCGTTCAGAAAAACTTGGCAAGGGGTTCTATACCTAGAGCGCCAATAACTGTTCCAAGATCATCCTTGAGCAGCATCAATACGCCCGGAGCTTTACTTCCAACATCTAACGCTAACACCCCTTTGCCTACGAGTGACGCGACCTATTCTTCGCTTGTTAAATACCAGAGGTCTTTGCAATCTGCGATTAGAACACTGGACGCCCAAACCAAAATAGCTAAAGAGGCTGGTAAAAGCACCAAAATACTTTCCGATAGAAGGAGGGAGGCGGCGAGAAAGCTTAGCGAAATCAGGGAGGAGAGAGGCGTAAGAGCAGGGCAGGTTTCTGGCAGGGGTGCTGAGGAGCTACGGCACGCAAACGCTGGTGACGCTGCTAGATATGGGCCTCTTGTCGGTAGGGAAGTCGATAGGCGTGCTGGTAATATTCTTTCAGAAAGAAGTCAGAGGATAACAGCAAGAAACCAAGACAATTTTCAAACACAGTTGGCGGGAACACGACTCGGAATGTTCGGTGGAGCGAGAAGGGTTCGCGGTCTTGCTAGATCCAACAATCTCGATCCTAGAGGGGCTATAGCTAACAGCGCGATACAGGAGCGTAGGCAACGCGCATCTGGAAGATTACAGGGCCGTGCTCTTACAGGTTCTTTTGTTCTTCCTATGATAGGAGGTTTCGCTTCAGAAGCTTTGCGTAACCCTGACGGTAGCGAAAGCACTGGTAGCCGTGTCGCTAGCGGAATTGGTCAGGGCGCTGGAACAGCGCTTGGACTTTCGATGTTTGGACCTTGGGGTGCTGCCGCTGGTGTTCTTATCGGATCATTTCAAGCCCTTTCTAAAGTTGTAGAAGGGACTGGCATAGATATGGAGGCTCTCAAAAAGAGTCTGCGTGAAACGTCGAAGGCTGAAGCGGAAAGAATCGCTGCCATAAACTCCTTTAACACTGCCCAGAACGCATTTGATGCTTTGCCAGCAGGAACAGATCCTAAAGTTTTGGAAAAAGCTTCTGTGTCCCTAGCTAGGGCGTTGGCATCCGTTAGAGACGCTGGCGACCGTAGAAGGCTTTCGGGAGGAGATGCTACCTCAAGGGCGCAATTCTCTCAGGAGCTTCAAGAGAACAAAGGGAGGGCCGACACGCTCAGGGGTGCTGTTGAGGCGCTGGGCAAAAATATTCAAGACCAGAGAAGCATATTCGAAAAAACCAGAGAGTTCTTTGGCGGCGAACAGAGCAAAGAAAAATTCGTTGACAAAGGAGGTTCTATCTTAAGAAGCGTTTCTGCCGGTATTTCAAGTGACGCACTTGTTAAGTATGGGGATGGTATCAGAAAAATGAACGCAGAGTTTGCAAATGGTGGAAAATCATTTCAAGAACTAGGCTCTTACCTCAGAGAGATAGAAGATTCTCCCGCAATAGATCATCTTGTAGAAAATCTTTCAGACTTTTTTGACCAGACGACAGATGGGGGTGAAGCTGCGGCCAAAGCTGTCCTTAGGGACTTGGATGCTCAGGTTAGAATTATCCAAAGTAGAATACCCAAACTCAAGTCTATCGATAACGCGAGAGAGCAAGATTTTGGCGGTCAGGATAATGTCCTTTCCCAGACAAGGCGTTTCGAAAGAGGCGATGCTAGGTCTAAGGCTGTTATAGCTATAAGGGAGGAGAGGTTAAATACCAGCTTAACAAAAGCCACGGGCTTGTCCTCAGCGGAAAAAAGCGCTATCAGGCTTACAGACTCTGTAGCGGGGATACTTCAAAAAACTAGACTCGGTAGGAACTCTGACGAGAGAGGGTTTATCAATGAGATCGCTGGGCTTAAAAAGAACTTGGGGAATTTTGACGAAACTAAAAAATTCAACGACCTTACAGAGCGTGCTGGCAGAACAAACAATCTAGCCAACGTTTTGGGACAACTGAAAAACATCGCCGGTAAAGCTGGCGACGATGATCTTTTGACCTCTCTCAGCAGGATAGAATCTACACGTTTTAACCAAATTCAAAAAGGTAACGATCTGGCTGGCCAGCAGCTTAGGGTTGTCCAAGAACAACTAAAAACATCCCAAGAAATACTCAAACAGCAAAGGCTACAGCCAGAGGTCGAGTATGGAAGAGACGATCTTACAGACCTTACCGACACGATGGAGGAGGCTTTGAAATTAGATTTCGAGGCTATAAGAAAACAGTCTCCAAGGCAGCAAGCTGAGAATAGGGAAAAGCTCGCTCAGGCAGGAAGGTCTGGTGGGGTTCAAGGTATTCTCACGGAGACGAGAAGACAAGCTATAGAACAAGCAAGTTTTTCTGCCGCAAGATTTAAAAGTAGACAGGATCAAAAAGCTCAGGGTCTTTTGCCAGAGTCCCTCAAGGGCAAAAACGGTGCTATAGATCCAGTGGCGCAAAGGATTAAAGATGAGCTTACGCAAGACTCCAAAGTCCTTCTTACAGAAAGGGCTGGCGCTGAAGCAACTTCAGTCCTTCCCGCCCTTCAAGCAGAGCTTAAAAAGAATCTCGGCGGAAGTGGAGGTCTAGTAGATCGAATTTTCAGCGGAGATGAGGCTAAAAAAATTCAAACAGACATAGCTGACGCCACGATATCTGGCGACAACGTAGCTCTTGAAAGGGCTGTTCAGGCTTTGGACTCGTTCATAAAAGACCCTCAAAGCTCTTTGGGTAAGCTAAGGTCAAACCCAGACGCAAAAGGGACACTTGATACGTTCTCATCAAATATCATAAACGATGTTGTCCTCAAGGAAATATCTCAGATTGTTCCCGCTTCGGAACAGCGTGCCGAGGCTCTTATCCCAACAGAAAATGCCGAAAATCAAGTTGTCAAAGAGCTTATTACGATTCAGGGGATACTAGATCAAATTAAAAAATCTGGAGAGTTCGCTGAGAAAAAAGAGAATGACAGGCTCAATGCTGTAAAGAAAGAGCAGGATAACCTTAAAGGTCTTAAAGATAAGCAGGACTCTGTTCTTAAAGATAGGGATTCTATCTCAAAAGCGTTAAATGCTGTTAACTCAGATCTAAACTCCGCGATAACAGACAGGGGTGAATTAAAAGCCGCGCAAACATCCTTGACGGGAATCAGGGGCGAGGCCACAGTATCTTCTATCGGGTTTACGCCTTTAAAAGTTGCAGAGTCTTTGGGCGATGTCGTATCGAATGGAGGGGTTGGTAAATCTACGATAAGTCCTGAAAAGATAGCGGAGTTCTTAAGAAAACTTGCTTCCAACGAAGTTCTTGATGAAAAGGGTAGATCATTAAGCGCTACAGGAACATCAAAAGCTATTGAGAAGGGGAATATCCCAGATGCTGTTAACGAGCTTCTTCAAGGCTCCGGGCTTTTCAGGGAAGATCTTCTTACAAAGCTGGCAGATACGCTTAAACAGTCTCAGTTCCAAGGTGACAAGCTAAAAAGCAACATAGGCGACCCAAAAACGCTTGAGGCAGAAAGGGATCGTTTGCAAAAGCTCCTTGACGATAAAACCCGTGAGGCCACAGGTCTTCGTAAAAAGCAGGAAGACTCTATCAGAAAAATAAAGGGTGGCGATGGCGACATTCCAAACTTTAATTTTGGAACCCAAACCATAGAGCCGATCAAAAGCATGACCACTGCTATGAATGACTCTTCAACAAGCATGGACAAGCTTGCAGCAAGACTTAGCGACACTGCGATTGAAGTAAAGAGCGCCATCGATGTTAATATAAGTTTGGCCTCCAACGACACAGAGCTTTCCGAAGAGGGGCAGGAAAAAATGAGAAAATTCATGATCAATGTGATCAATGAGGACAGGGCCTCTCGCGGCGAAACGCCATCCACGTTACCGGCATAATGATTGATATCCAAGATGCAGAAGTTCTCTCTCTCGATCACAGATTTGATTTTTGGGGAGAGATAATAAACTACAGGAACACTCAGTCTGTAAGACTGAATGGTAGAATATCTGCGTCCACTCCGGGTGAAAATTCGGTTGATGAAATATGGGGTGAGGCAGAGCTTCTAACACACAGCCTTGAAGATTATTACGACATCTCTATCAACGGTTATAGCGTCGGAAGCGGCAGGATACTTTCCGTTAAATACGATGGGGAAAAAGACGTAACAAGCAAACCTTACTCTATCGAGTTGGAGATACTCAAGGAGGGCAACCTTCACAATCTGACCGGCTCGCAATACAATATAACCGGGATGCAAGACATCGCGGCAATAGAATACCTTGAAAGCCTTTCGGAGAGTTTTCAGTTCAAGTATATCCCCGAAAACGAATCATACGACTACGCCAGATCTTTAAACCTCTCTCTTGAAAGCGGAAAGTTTTCCGACCCTGTAGCCAACGCCAAAAGCATAGCAGATACATTCTTTCTGCACGACCCGCTAATAACTATTTTAAACGCTTCGTATCCCAGCTTCTACGTTGCCGAGGGCAATAGAGCAAGTTCGGAAACATACGACTTACAAACTTTCGAGTTCTCTTTTTCAGAAGATTTTTCGTTTCAGGGAGATCTTCCATACGTGTGGTCATACACCCACTCCACATCACTCAACCAGTCTGAAACAACCGTATCGGAAAAGGGTGAGGTTAAGGGCGTTAGCAACAGTTCGTCAATTTTCCAGAATGCATCGAACGGCTTTAACTCAACAATCAAAACAGGAATATATGGGAGGTGCGACTCGGTATACAAGTCTTGGTCTGAGATTATAAGCGACTCTCCGATTACGGGATGTTCTTTACAGACAACACCGTCCTCAATAAGCATATCTTCTAACGAATTTTTAGGGACAATCGCTTACGATTATTCTTATACGACAGACGAGTCGAGGAACGGCTGTTTCCAAAACACGAACAACACATCGGTGTCCAGATCATCAGAGGGGGTCTACAGCGTATCTGTCGGTGGGAGTCTCACTGACCTGTGCTCTGACAAAGCAGATAAGCTTGGCAGCGTCCGCAGCGAATTCGAAAGCGATACTTTTCAAGACGGGATAGTCGATAAAGCATCTGGCGCATACGTTCGCAGCTTCGGCTCCGAGTTGTGCTCTGGAGATTTCCCCAAAGGCTTAAAGCTTGTTCTTGCAGATACGGATTATAACGAGTATGAGGGGGGGATAAGCTATAGTCGCGATTTCACAGACGACCAAACCCTGAAAACCGAGGGCGATTTTTCCAAAATAGAAAGCAAGGTAAGTATAACTTACCCTATGCACTTGGTAAACTCTTTCCCAATCGTGAACTTTAAAGATACTATACAGGAGTCGAACCAGTCACAGCCAGCGATATTAAGCAACAGGATTAAAGTCGTGGGGCGTGAGAGCCAAGGCATGCCCGAGCTAATAGCTGAGGCGGAAACGCATGTTACAAAGCCAACTGGGGACGGGACTTTTATGTCTGCAGCATCTTACGTTTGGGAAGAGGAGAAGGTCTCCCTCGACTTAAATGTTGAATACACATATTTCCAGCATCGCGAATTCGAAGATACGTTAGCATGGTAAAAATATACTACAACCTGATAGACCCTTTCGAGGGAATTTCGCAAACCCCTTACGTGACGAGGAGTGACAAATTTTTACGCTCAAACCAAAGGCAGGGTATAGAGGGATCGCTTTCCCTTGACGGAAGCATCACGGGGAACTGCCCACTCGGTTTCTCTGGAATGTATGAGAGGGCGCAGAATCTTATTTCTAGGTTTTCCAAAAATTTTCAAAACTTGGCTATAATAGACAACGCGCCGACAGGTGCTGCTGTAGGCTCCGTTATAAGTCAGGTAACATTTGACAACTCTTCACCTAACTCTCTCCTTCTGAACCTTGAATCGCCAGACAGTTTCGACACTGGCGATTACGTCGCTGTTTACGGGCATGGCGAAGATCGGGGTTTTGTCGGTCAGGTCGTTGGGCAGACTGGTGACGCGACGGTCGTTGATGGCTACACGGGGCAATTTGCGGGTGAGTCATCGCCCTATACTGTGTCTCAGTCTAACGCCAGCGCACTTAAAGTCAACTCAGACTCGCTCGTTGCTTTTTCTAGAAACGTTATCGTCAGGGATATTTCGTTCGATGAAACGAACATGAGCCTAATGGTTCCGTTTGGAATATCTGTTGATTATTATGTGAGTGAGCAGGATACGTCTGGCTCCTTTTATAACCCTCTTAACGTTACAGACAAATCTGATGAGTTTTCATTCAAAAAGAACCCAGACCAGACAGTCTCCCTGACCCACAACGTTTCTGCGAAAGGGTATAACTCGCCCTCCAGCGCCACTCAGGGTTTTCAGAATGCTAAAAACTTCGTATCCTCTTTAACTGGTTGGAATAGCCAGCTTTTGCCGCACTACATAGAAAACCCAACAGACGTTATAAGCTTGGTCGTCCAAGAGGATGCTAACAGGATGGAGGGCAGCTACTCTGTTTCTGAGACGTATGTTTACGACCCAGATCAGGTTGCTGGGGCGGGCAATATGTTCACAATGCGATACAGTTGCGACTACTCACGCGAGAACAATGGCGCAGAGGTGACTGTTGCCGGAACTATTACCGCAGGTAAAGATGGAGATATACAAGATATAAAAGACGAGTTCTCCAACTATAATTTTTATGCTATGGCCACGGGTTGCTATGGCCTTTTTGATAGCGGGGATTTGGCCAACAGAAAACTAGGCGGTAGCATAGCTGAGAACCCTTTGAAAAAAGAGATAGTGTTCTCCTTCAAGTATTCTGACAATTTGGAGGATCAAGACCCTGTTATCCAGTCCGACTCCTTAAAAGTTAGTCAAGACTTTTTGGAGAATGTAACATGCGCGACTGTAGTTAGCCGTTTCGCAGCAAACAACCGTGATTGTCACGGCACAAGTTGGCAGCAGGTTGTCGATGAGTATGGTTCTTTTGACCCATACGGATACGCAGTGTCTAATTTTTCCAACTTCGGATATACTGGAATACTAGAAGAGCATCCTACCGCCGTGTCATACAGCGAGGACGAAAATGCGAAAACTATAGATACGTCATATCAGTATTGCACAACAAACTCCTGCCTTAACCGCTGCTTTGAATCGCTGAACCACACCGTCAATGTGACGCCAGCGATCCCACAATATTCGCCTAAACCCGTTTTGGATGGTGAGGGGCGCTACATAGTTCAGGAGCTTGGGTATGATAACCGCGCAACATATTCTCTCCAAGGCGCAGCAAAAATAAGCGAATGCTGCTCAATGGAGGAGGGCGAAGCGTCTGTAAAGGCTTGGATGAACGAGTTTTCGAGCGAGTATTTCCTAGGGTCTAGGAAAATAATCGTTTCCGAAAACGTCACCACGGGAAATGTCAACAGGGTGGTTAATTTCTCCGCAACTTGGAGCGCAGAATCTGATAGAGTTTTTTCGGAAAGTCTCTTTTAATTAGTGTAACCTACGGTAAGGTTTACGGTTATGGACAAGGCTAGGGAAAAGGATGAGTTTCGATTATTTTTATCAGACAGCGGAAATCGCTGAGGAAAACCTCAAATTTCTATGGGAATTTGCTGAGGGTTCTGGCTCTACGGTGGGAGATACCTCGTATTTAGCAGAACACGACGGGATTGTATTAGATGACACCGACTTCTGGTCCCCCGGAAGCGGATGCTTCGGGACGGGTAATTACGTGGAGGTTTCTGGCGGGACGGGGATCTCTACGAACGAATTTACCCTCCTGATCGATATTCAGCGAACCTCAGGCGTCTCAGACATAATCCTGTCCAGCTACAGCACGGGAGATTCAAACCCCTCAGGCGGCTTTACAGTGGGTTTTAACGACACGAACGAAATATACATCGAGACATACGGAACCTCTATCCAAACGAGGACAATTCCGATGGATCTCGCATCGCAAAACATTCTCGCCCTCAGGAAAGCTGGCCGCAATTTCTTTTTATCTTATTTTGACGTAACCTGCAACGAGGTAACCACCAAAGAGGTAACTTTCAACAACTCTTTCAACTTCGGGCAATACCCGATGTATTTTGGCGCAAATCCACTCGTCCAACATGCGACGCCAGCGGCAGGCTTGAACGGCTGCATAAACACAGTAGCATACATAGATAAGTCATTGGGTATAACCAATCTTACTTCTGTCCTTAGGGGACTGAAAGAGTATAGCGAAATTCCATCATGGGTCACGGGGCAGTCTGGGGACTCCTCTCAATACAAATACATTGGAACGCCATCGGAATACACAGGGCATCAAAACAACGTAGACGAGATTAACCGTCTGCTGCTTGATACGATCAAAAACGAATCTGTAGACCATGCTTCTTTCCACTATACGGGGTCGTATGATAACGTAAATCATTCGTTTTCTGGAAACTTTTATAATTACGCTGAATGTGTAGAATCTTATAACGATTTTCTAAATGTAGCATCGCCATTCTCCACAGTTCCAGTTATCACAGCGAGCTACTACGGCGTTGCGCGGTATCACCGTGACACTCAGGGTAACATAGTGATGTCTAATGAGCTATTCTACACGGACACGATAAACAATAACGATTTTACTGTAATAGGAAGCGAGGAGCAAAACTTTGTTTCTTTTTGGTCTGGAGATGTTGTCGAAGACACGGGCAACTACAACTCATACTCTATGGACAGGGTGTCACTACAAACTATTGATTCGGGTTCTACCGGCTGGTTTGTAAACCACACAAATGGCGTTTACAGCGCTTGTGACAGAAACAAAATAGCTGTCAAAAAGATATCGCCGGAATCTCTACTCGTTGATACTGGTGTTACTGGCGTGAATATTTACGATACCGAAGGTAACCATATCGCCGCGTCCGAATACACATTCTCAGGAGATAACCTTATTTTTAACTCTTCCCCAGTGGAACTTGAAGGCAACTACATTTATGATAGAGATACGTCTGTTGACAGCCAAACCAATGAAACGGGCAACGCGTGCTACTCTTACGATTTTTGGAAAGGTGGAAGTATAGTTTTAGCTGATAACCCAAGCGGCCTGTTAAGGCAAGACCTTAGCCTTTTGGAATACCGCGAACTTTCCGACCTATCCTCCATTGGCTGCGGGACGATAGAGAGCCAGAACACTCTGGGGCTATCAAGCCAGAGCGTCGATCCAGTTTTGGAAAATTTAAACGATACAGTTTGGAATTAAAATGCCTATTCAAAGTATACCAGAAATTAACGTAGACGGCATTAACCTGCCTGTTCACTCTTTTGACTTTTCTGCGGGTGTGAATAGCTCCCCCTCGGAGGTCTCAATATCGTTTATAAGCGAGAACGGGTTATACCCGGACCCAGAGCTTTCCGTAAATGATCCGATCACAATTCAGGTTGGGTCAGATTACACGTTTAACTACTACCTGATCGAAAAAAAGAAATCAAGTAGCAACGGCGGGAAAACGCTTACTTTAAAATACACAGACAGAAGCTTTATATTAGACAAAATACAGATAGGTCTTCTTAATAAAATGGGAACCGAAAGTTCTCTCCCCCTTCTTATCGTAGGGACAGAGATAGACCCGTGCGGCGATATAGACCTAGAGGAGGCTCAGGACCCTTGTAACCCATGCACTGTTGATGGTTCAGAAGGGGGTGATCTGCAAAACAGGGTGGTTGACTGCGTTCAGGCTCGTGAGTTAAAAATTCTCGACGTTGACTATAATTTTGATGAGTTGATCTCTGAGGTTCAAGCGTCTACCGACATACAGATGTCAGGTGTCCCAACAGTAAACACATCTTACAGGTCTAACCATACAGGCTCACTAAGGAGCGTTTTACAAAGCTGGGGTTCGGATTTCGGTTTCACTTTCTTCTGGGACGAAAGCGACGACACTCTTGTCTTTCAGGATTTGAGGGGAGGGGTTGCTATCAATGATGTCGGTATAAATGATAACGACAACATCATGTCTTCTGACGAGACAGAAACACTTTCTGGGACCATCGCGAAGGGTGGTGTTGCATACTTCCAAAAAGAAGGGGAGGTTAGAGACTATGACTGTGATAACAGCGGCTGCAGAATTTTAAAATTTCAACCAATAACGCTATCTGACATTTTAGACATTAAAGCTGGGAGCGGCTACGGCAACGTAGAGAGAGTCCAGTTCCTTTGCGCGTTGGGCGTTTACAGCCCTTTCCTCAGAGACACATATCTGTGGAATAATGTTTATCAAATTACAGACAGGGATGCCGCTAAAAATAAAATAGGTGACGCTCTCTCACTCTTGGGAATGTCTATAATAGAAGTCCTCGATCCCACGACATCGAAAAAACACGAAGACGCTCTAACAAGATACGAGAAATCACTCGGCGACGAAGGAAAGGCTTCTTTCCGTGAAAGGGGTGGTTATCTGTTTAAATGTTTTTATCATAAAGATATACATACTCAATTATACGAATGGGAGGCTGCTCTTTCCACGCAGTTTATAGGCAAATATTTCTACAGGAGATTTACGCAAACATTTCAAGGGACGAACTATTCATACCTTACACCAGATGGTGACTCCGTTACATATTACCGTCGAGCATCTGTAGCACAGCTTCCATTTTTAAACCTTCTTAAAGATAAGTTAGACAACGTAACTACTTGGCTTAGCAATATGATTGACCCTGAGACTGGAGAAGCCTCGGATCACTTTCTTCTTTTGGAGAGGGCTGCGCTGTGGTGGCCGCTTGCACAAGAGTCGGCAGAGCTTGAGGCGCTGATGGAAATTTTGGACGTTGAGCATTTCGAAGAAATAGGCTCTCCTGCTTTTTTTCACGCCGACCTAGCTGCTGATCCAGAAAAGCACGAGACTTGGATGGTGGGGTATGAGCAGAAAGCGAACTTCAAAATCACGGCAATAGGAACAGTAAACCACCCGGAAGAGCTAAAAAACACAGATCTTAGAGTTGAGGCTTGCGGTGCCGGAACTGTAGGTTATGGGCTTGTTACCGCCGAATGCACAGGATATAGGGTTGAGGCTGGCAAAGGGACAAAGTTTATTATCTATACTCCCGCCCAAGGTCACATAGCTGACTCGCACGATGGATACAGTATCATATGGGAGACATCTGGTAGTATAAAAACCAACATTGTCCAACCTAAAATAGAGCTTAGCAAAAGAACCAGTATCCCGTCTTTTGACGCCAACACTCTAGCGACGGAAATAACACATGTTGATACGACACAAGACGTTCACAATATTTATAGTGACGATATAGAGAACCTGTGCTCTGTCAAAGAGGGGGTAATAAATCAGGGGATGGATAACGTCGTCAAAGGTCTTGACTTCGGGGTCGATGTCCCCCTTTCGAAAAAATCATACACGCTTGCAGGTCTGCCACCAAGGAGGTATACAATCTCAGACGGGCTTGAGTCTATGTCATTAAGGATAGGTTCAAGCGGGCTTGAAACACAGCTATCGTTTGGAAACATAAAAAAAGCCCCAATAGGCCAAAACGAATTTGTAAGACAATTTGAGTCCAGAAAAAGGAGCCAAACACTTGTCCGTCTTAGCGCGTTGACAGCGCCACCTACAAGCTGGCCATCGGAACCTGAATAAAAATGGAAGTATTCACGACAGATAAATCTCAGATAATCCCCGCTCAAACGGGTGACCTCAATCTCCTTTACCAAATTTCTCTGGGCAGTATTACAGGTTCTGCTCTGGTTGGTTTTGGAGACACGGGGGTTGTGTCGCATTACACCAAGTTTGAATCTGGGAAAATATATGACCCTGACAACAGGTTTGTCGGAAGTTACAAAAAAGACGAGCAGGTAACCATCCGTCAAAATTACCACGCTGGCCTGTATGACTATTACATAAATTCTCGCGGAAGAGCATCTCAAAAAACCGTTGGAACATACTCGTATGATAGGTTTCATGTTCAGCCAAATGGAGTTTCGGCGACCCTACACTCATTTTCTCTTGAGGGTGAATGCGTCGGTGTTACAGGGGGTAGTGCCCCGATCCCAGCGTCTGGAGGCTCAGGGGTTTATGCGAACCTCCCCGTTGCAACAGATAGCGCCACTCAGGAACTTCAAGTATACAGCGCTACCTCCAACAACCCCTCCTTCATTGTAACAGATTTTCCTTCGGTGGTAGACTCGACTCCGGGTCAAATAAACATTTCTGGCGCTAACGATATTGTATCATCTTTCAGTGTCCCCATTTCTCTTCAAACCAACTGTGGTGAAAAGGTTGTTAACTACACCGTAACTGGATCTGGCGCTCTTGTGGACTACATAGTAAGCATGGTGGGCTACAACAGGGAGTGGTCTAGAAACCAGTCATACGAATATATCCTAACGACATACGGGAACATAAGCAACGTTCATGACTACAGGGTAAGTCTTGACTATGTTTCTGGAGAAGGGACATTTTCGGGCATTGGCATTGGAACTGGTCTTGGGCAAGCATACTACAGTTCCGCAAGTATAGGGACAATCTATGGGTCTGGGATTGTGAGCAGCCCGTTAATGACCGGAGATATCGATGTTATGACGACCGCTGGTGGCGCGACGGGCGCTGGCGGCGTAGGTATGACAGGTGAAGGTTTGGCTATTTTTTACGCTACGGGGCAATCTGTATACAGCTACTCTGTTCAGGCGGTTGGGGTTGATGGCTCTGGACCTGCGACTGGCATCATATCAGGAACGTTAACTGGCGTTGTGAACGATTGCTCGGGCTACTACTTCTACGACAACGTGTCCGTTAACGGAACTCCAGATAGCGCCGAAAATGCTGGCGGCCCAGTAGTAACACCAACAGGAAGCTATTACGCAACCATCACGGCAACAGATATAATCAGCGGAACGAGACCCGGAGGCATCTACGACGGTATCGTTACCGTGTCACAGGTTATTTACGAGAGCAGTGGGCTACTTGAAGAGCACTGGTCTTTGGAGACGGGAACATATAACCAGTCTGGGTCAAACAGGGATTACGAGGATGAGGGTTGGTTTTACGAAGGGAATAGCTCAGACCATTCCGACCCCACAGACCCTAGAAGGTTTGAAAACACAGGATACCTAGTCAACTCATACCTTCAGGATGGTTACAACTCTATATACATAAGGGTTACTTATAACTCTCCTTACAGCGACGAAAATACAGACACGGCAATTTTGAATGTAACAACGCCTTACGTGGAGGCTGGCGACGATGATTATGAAATACCTATAACTGGATACGGTGCCGCGCTCGCAGCGCCCACGATACAGATACCTAGCGGTAGCCTACCTTGTGGTCTTAGTGAGGGTGGCTCTGGCCAACTTACAACCGAACTGCCAGATGATCTGCAGACAGAGGCTGGTGAACAAATCTTCTGGGAGGAATAAAAGATGGGACTACAAACAAAACAGTATACTAGGAAAATATCGCCACCTATCCAGCAGCCCTCGATACACCCTTTCGAAGTTAGGGACGTGGGCGGCGGCTATGTCATGGTTCAAAAAGGTAGGGTTTACGAACTCGGACTTGCGGGCGGCAACATAGCTGTCGTGGGAAAACATGGAGAAAAAATGGTGGATGACCTGTATGGTGAATTTGACGAAGACGATACTTTCGAGGTAAAGGCTGAAGAAACTATTTATCTTAGGATACAGTTCAACGACAATGTGAGTTGTGGTTTACCGACGATAGCATCTGTCGGTTTGGAGTGCAAAGAGCTTCCAGATGATGGCGATGAAGACGCCGAAGGCATAACGGTAAAATATGTTCCTATAGCAGAAATAACAGCCATCAACGACATCGTTGACAACAGGAAAGAGATTGAGTTTGAGCAACTCTGGCGCTCCGATTATATTGAAGCTCCTTTCGGTGGAGATAACGCATTCGTAGAAACGACGTTCGTATCGAGTTTAAGCGTTACGTGCGGCGAATCTGGGATAGAATCAATCACACCGATGGAAACAACGATATGTTTTTACGGCCATGTTATAAACACCGTGTCTGGCGATACATTGTGCGGTGGGACTACCGGCTTTTAATTTTCGAACATGAGCATAGCATCGTAAATGTTGCTTACGTCGTGTCCCCTACTTTTCCCCGCGTGACCCTGACCGCAATGGACGACAGAGCACCTTGAGAGATATTCTATTTCGGCATCTCTCGCTTCACCTCCCATCGAATGCCAGTTTTCTGGCAAACCTTTGTGGGGTCTTATTTCATCGTGAAAGCGGTGCATATAAACGGAGCTTGGATTGTTGCAGAACGCGCACATACTCACAGCTATATCCTCTTCGTGTATAACACTGTTGATAAGCCCTGTGCATTCTAACATCCTCTTTGCCGCGCTGGTTCTTATAGCATACGCCAAGCCATAAAAACTGTTCGTATTATACCTTCTTTGAAAGCCTATAACATCGAAATTTGTTTTACCTGAGATGTCGAGCCAAGAGTCGTCAATGTGAATACTATCAACGTCTGTCTTCATCACCCAGTCTGAGTCTGTTTCCTCACCCAAAGACACAAGGTTTTTAAGCATCTCAAATGCTCTCTGGTGACCCCTCCTGCCTTTCCAAATGTGCTGGCTTGTATAAAGCTCTGGCGTTTTAAAAGGTCTCTCCCCTTTTTCTACAGAGAGCGAGAGTTCTGCATTCGGGTATGCCTTCTCCAGCGAACGCAAATGCGGGAGGAGCAGTTTCCTGTCCCTCCCGCAGCAAACGGTCATTATCGCTAGCTCCATTTAGTCTGGAGAATTTGCCTTGGCGTCGGCGGCAGCTTTCTGCTTTTTCTTTTTCTCCTTAAGGAGGTCTAAAATTTCCAAGATATGGATCTGATCGATGTCTTCAACCTTGTTCCAACCTAGCGGTCTATCGCCAAATTTTCCGAGTTTAATCAAGCCTCCCTTTAGGCGCTCCCAAGAAATACCATCCTCTTTAAGGTATGTTTTTAAAGCCCCGTGCATCGTAGCGTCTGTTACGATCTTCTCCTCCTTTTCCTTTTTAACCTCTTCTTTTTTAGCCTCTTTCTCTTCAAGAGTAACCTCATTATCAGAAACGATATTGACGTTAAGGAAGGTTCTTACCGCACGTGCGAATGCTCTATTTTCTGCAAGAGTCGGCAAAAAACTATGGAAAAGACGACCTTTTACGTTATCCGTATTGGCCGAAACAACTGATCCGTTCGAAGGGTAATCGTAACTGCCTCCTCCATCTTCAAACGAAGGTGTCCACGAGGCATTCGCGACGACAACGACCTCGTTATCCTCAAGCCTCTTCGTGATATAATCAATAGAATTAAGTCCACGAATTTTCGCCAAGTATCTGTATCCAGCAAGAAGGACAAGAAGCTGGTTATCTGGTGCGGTTTTCTTATACTCTTCTATTTGTTCCTCTGTCCAGTCGGAGGAATCTACACCAGCACGCAAGCATGCCTCGTCGTTCAAAGCAATGTATTTGGACGGGATCATCTCACGCCAGTCAACGAATCCGACCTCATCAAATTTATAATCCAAACTCCTGATCAGACCGTGGTATTTATGTCCGACAGGATACCTGAAAGACTCGCCGTCTTCGCTTGGTGCTGCCATTGTTACCGACATGTCTTTTGCAGTTTTCTCCTCTTCGACAGGCTCTGCGCTGTCAGGAAGATCACTTTTCGCCGCAGTGGTCTTCGCCGCAGTGGTTTTATTTTTAGAGCCTTTTGGCCTACCTCTTTTTTTAGCAGGTGCTTCCTCTTCAGTTTTGACGACTTTTTCGCTGGCAGCGCTTGCTTTGTCGTCAGTTTTAGCGACTTCTGGTTCTTCTTTTTCTTCAGACATAATTATAAATATACATGTAGTTTGCTTGTTCCCAAAAATTGGGGTCGTCCATGTAATCACCTATTACAAGAGCGCCTCCGCTTTCATCTTTGGTTCCTATATCTCCGTTGAGCCAATGGGCTTTTGAAGGATAAACTTTACCTTTAGATAAAAGACTTCTATTTGTTTTGAACACACTATTATAGCTTACGCTTTCGGGAATTTCAAGTATTTCTTTCGTGTTTTTTTTCTCCCTAGCTATTGGCTTATAGTCAAAAAGATCCATTTTCGCCTTGGAGAGGCTGTCATCATCTTCCGTGTATGTGAGGAGCATATACTCAAAACCCTCACGGTGCAAAGCCCTGATAAAGTCTGGGTCATAAACCCCATCCTCAAAATCCACAAAATAACACACCGCCTTTATTTTACCCTTGTTCGCCTTGAGCATTTTAATATCAACCGGCCTATTGCAATAAACCATAGAGCTAGGGTGGATCGCGATCATTTTCGACGCGATGTCTTCATCAAAATGGTAATCCATTCTAATGTTCATCAGCCCCAACTTGTCTATTGGCGGGAAAATTTCATCTGGGACAGCCTCGATCAGCGGACTCGTGTATCCCTTACCTATAAACTGAGTCTCTATCCCTATCTCTGCGTCTACACCAAGCTGCTCTAAAACGGCATTTGCCACAACCTCAGGCGTTGTGAAGTTTATCGTCTTGTCATCCTCTTTGGGAGAATGGGTCGCACGCATCCCTTTTCTGTGGCTTTCCAAAAAGGTTGCTTTACCGTGGTGGCGAGGGGCACACACGTTTGCAAGAGTTGGGCCATACAGGGAAACCAGTGGGGTTCCACAGTATCCCGCATAGTGCGCCCACACAGAATCGTTACCTAGGTGGGTGAGCGCATTTCTAACAACGTAAGCGCTCTGCCTAAGGCTTAGCTTGCCCTGAAAGTGGTGAGAGTAAGGGAGCTTTTGATCTTTTTCTCCCCCCACCTGAACGATGCGTATTTGATTCTCATCCAAAAAGGGTTTCAGAAGACCTATGACCTCGATGTAGTAATCATAATTCTTGGACTCCATACCTGAACTGTTATGGATCGTTATATACTTTTCCGGCGTGGGAAAGTAAAGGTCGGGGAAAACGTGAGGTTCGCCAACGTGAACCCCGCAGTAGTTTGCATATGCGTCGGCTAATTTCATAGTTGCTGAATGTCAAAAATCATCCTTGCCTCTTTCTGGATTTTGGATATTTCAGAGCTAAGGTGTTTTAGTGTGGCGCGAAACCTAGGGACCATATAGTCGGAAAGGTAGCGGATTTCCCTTCCCTCTTCCTCCTCGTAAGATCTGGAAACAATGCCAAATGCCACGGTTTTTTCGAACGTGGAGTATTCATCGTAATCCCTACAGCAGACGGAGCTTTCTGGAGCTTGTAAAGATTTGCTGGAGTAGGGTGATCCCGGCTATAGCACGAGTCGCACAAGCCTTCTGTCATCCCCTCGTAAGCCCACCTGTCGCAAATAGAGCACCTTTCAGACTTGTTATCCATCTTTTTGTAGCAGGTTAATGTCTTCTCCATTGTGCGTGTAAGCGGGAACCCTTTGCGTTGTCAAATAAGGTAAAAATGCTATATCTACGAGTCCCTTCTCAGAACCATTTCCCTCCCACCATTGAAAGTTGTCCATGGAACCTATGTAGGGTAGGATGGCTTTCAGGTATGGGAGATGGGAGAATACGGTATTGTATTGGGGGTTTGTGGCAACGTAAATATCGTAGTCGGGATAAGCCTTGTGTATCTCGTCAAGAATTCCCAAACTGATAAGGCAGTCCCCGATAGACTCGGGCATAACATACGCGAGTTTTTTGTTTCCGGTGTCCTCAATGGCGTCCAAATAGTTTTTGAGCGGGGCTTTTTGCTCGTTCATTTTTTTTGCCCTCTTGACGCACTCCTCGTAAATCTGTTCGCGAGTTCTGCCGTTATCAAACGCACGCATGACAACTTTGATGTGTTCTCCCTGCGGGCCTTCCTCAATGTGAAACATGCCGCGATACAGGTCACGTGCCCATTTTAAATTGTCTTTGATCTGATCCTCGTTAAGATACGGGTATTCCTCGTTAAAACTTTCTGAATCGAATTCGAAATCATACTCGGTAAAAGGCTGTTCGTCAATAAACCTTTCAAGCTTACTCCCCATTTTTTCAATCGAGAACTCGTCTAACGCCCATTGCCTTGACCTGTCCTTAATATCTTTTAGCTCCTCCGATCCAAGGTTGTGTATGTGGAGAAAAAAATCTGCGATGCTATCTACCTGAGGTGTAGCTTTAATAAAGTTCGATACGTGTTCCCTGTATTCGTTATGCTCAATCGTGTAAACGAAGTCCTGCTCTGTGTATTCTGTTCCACAGGAGTATGCGACCGTTGCAGAAGGCAAGCCTGTCATCATTGCTTCAACTATGGGCATTTCTAAACCACCAGATGTCATCGGATGGACATATGCGTCCATCGCATTGTAAATCATGTTAAGCTGCTCCTCCGTGCATCCTAACTCTGGGCGAGGGTTGGCCAAAGCTTTTCTCCCGCATTTTTTACACATGAGACCTTGACCACCATATGGCTTAATCGTAACGTCCTTACAAAAGTTGCAAACATAAGTTGTAAGTATGTCCTCCTTGTCTATATCGAATTCCCTTATGAATGCGGGTATGTCATACCCCGAGGGTTCGTCCCAGTATGTGTGGAGAAGGAGCCTCGCTGGAATATCGTTGTGCTGGTCTTTAAACTTCTTAAAACCTTCAAGGAGCGAGCCGCTAAGTTTCCTAAGCTGGTTGCGAAAAACAAAACCAAAGATAAGCTCATCGTCATCGATATCGTTATCTCTTCGAAACTTCATCCTCTCCTCGCGAGGAACAGGGTAAAAGAAATCTGTCTCCATTCCGCTATGGAATGTTTCGACCTGACGATGTCCAAGATCGTGCAAAGCTTTCCGTGCAAAATCTGCCCAAACCCAGTAGTTTTTGATTTTAGGGGCTTGCTCGTCTGCCTGTCTGAGTATAGGAAGAGAGTCTAGCGTCGTCCACAAAACACACGTCATTTTATTCCACCAAGGCTTATTCCAATACCCTGTGAAAGCCCACATGTCCTCAACACCAAAATAAATGTCTGGCTTTTCCTCCCTTATAATCCTGTCTATGTTAAGGGAGCCATAACCTGCGGGCCGAGAGCGCGGGTCCTGCGGGTTGGTGAATATCCTAAACTCGTGCTCATTGTCTGGCAGCGTGCCCCGGCATTTCCAAGGAACGTGTTTGCACGCAGGGTCGCTCCACCTTAACCCACTTGCATACTCAACGATATCATACTTCCCCGTCTTAAACAGGTAAGTAAGAAAGGCTCGGGAGTTTCTCCCGAACCCAGTCTTCCCCTTGCTGAAAGAGCTATGAAAAACGATTTTCTTTTTTCGCATTTTTAGACAACCTCTTCGCCGTCACCCGCATTTTTCGCAGCTTGTTCCTTCTGATATTTTTTTGAAAGAGATGTCGTTTTTCTTTTTATCCTCGCTGTCTAACGCTGTGTGGATGCGGTCTACAGCATGCGTGAGATACATTCCAGCCTCGACTGTTTCTGCTGGTGACAAGCCCATAACACACCCCACAACTTTTCCTTCGTTATCTTTTTTAGAGATCGCAAAGCTCATCTCGTCATCTCTGAATGGTCCAACCTTGATGCTCGTTGATCCAGAGGGAGACTTGTGAAAAGTCCCCGGTTTTGCATTTGGGTTTTTTCGAGCTTCCAAGGGGGGACAGGCCAAGCGTCTTTTCTCGATCTCAGCGCCCGTATGATTTCACAAACCTCGGTTTTTGTAAACTTTACGTTAACCTTGTCTCCACCTTTAAAAATGCCGTTACCAGTTTTATCGTTCCACCCATTCTGTTTTACGATTTCGAGGAAGACGGCTTTGTCACCCTTTTTTACGACTTTGCCGTCAGCATCATACGTATCTGTTTTAGCAGACGTGGTGAAGTGGCAAGCGCTCCCCTTGTTGCTCTTGATAGGCTTGTAAAATTGTAATCCCATAGCACATTATTATAGACATATTTAGGGTTTCGTCAACCCAATATCTATTTTTTCTTCTCCTCGTTTTTAGGGTTAAACACCTTTCCATCCCTGCTTAATTCGTGGAGCTTCATATAGACTTTATAGTCTTGAACCTTGAGCCTGTTCACCCAGAGCATGTCAGAGTCATCACCGACCCTAGCGCTTACAAGGACGAAACTTCCCTCTTTGGGCGGCTCGTTCTTCTCCATGTATTGCTCAAGAGCGTCACCACCCATCATACCGGATATAGAGCCTGTTTCGTCTGTCAGCATCATCCTCATGTATTTCCACCCCTTTGCGCTGATGGTTCTCTTGAACTCTGTAACCTCAGCAACAAGAGAGATGGTCTCACCGCCGTCACACGAATTTTTGATATCATCTACGGATATAAGGCTACCGCGTGTATGCTTACGGAAAATTTTCCTTAGCTGCCCGCTGTAAGAGTATCCCAACAGCCGACGCTCATAAACATACGATGCGAAATCTGGGCTTTCGTTATTGGCCAGATAAATCTGTTTATACTTGTCGTATTTTTTACGAATGGTTTCGAACCTAGTCTTTCTTGCGACGAGTTTACCATTATCATCCTTCCAGCTTGTTATCTCTTTGACCATCTTGAGGAGGCTCCAGTCCCACTCTTGACCACGTGTGATCGCAAACTCGCGCTCCTTGTCTGTCAAAAGACTCCATAGCTGAGCCTCAAGAACAAGAAGCGGGCGTTTCTCCCCCTTGGACGAAAGGGCACCAGCCTGAATAAGAGGCGACATAACACCGAGTCCGACACCCGCGTTTCTAGCAGCCTGAAACACCTGAAATTTATTGGCAGTTTTAGAGCCGATGAAGTCCTCGATGTTACCCACAGATTTGTCTGCGACCCCTTTGATTGCAGAGATTCCGAAGCGGATATCGTCACCCTCGATAGTAAACTTCATCTCCGACATGACAAGGTCTGGCGGCAAAAGCTTAATACCGAAGTTTTTCAACTCCTCTTGGATAAGACCCATCTCAGCAAGTGGGTCCTGCCTGTCCTGAGCCATTCTCAAACACTCAAGATAAAACTCCTGAGGGTGATGAAACTTAAGATAGATCGTCTGTGCGGCCAAGCTAGCATATGAGATAGCATGAGACTTGTTAAAAGAGTATTTTGCAGAAGCGTTGACCGCGCCCCAAAACCAGTCTGCGGTAGACTTTGGAATACCCTTGTCCTCTGCTGCTTTGTAAATGCCCTCTTTGAAAGAGTCTACGACATCGTCAAGTTTTTTGCCGATTCCTTTCCTCAGGGTTTCACCATCCTCTTTCGCATACCCAAAAACCTGATTCAAAATAGCCATGATTTGCTCCTGATAAATCAAGCAGCCACGCGTATCCTCAAGGATAGATTTGATGATGGGGTCTTCGATTGTGTCTAAAACGTTTTCCGCGTAGTCGTCAACGAACGCCAACGCTCCGGGTCTAGCCAAAGCAACAACAGCACCTAAGTCAGCAAGGTTTTTCGGCTGAATCTGCCTTGTAACACGCACGTTGCAGTCACCGCTGATCTGGAAAAGACCATAAGGGTTGCTCATACCCGCCTCAAGCTTGTCATAAATCATCTCCTTGCTCTCAACATCAATATCGTTGGGGTTCATCCCAATTCTTTTGCAAACGTTATCAACCAAAGTAATAGCCTTGAGGCCAAGAAGGTCAAGTTTGATACACTCGATTTGTGCGAAGTGCATGTCTGGCGAGCACGTAATCTCACGCTCTTTGTCCAACTCTGTGGGTATGTAGTCCTCAAGAGGGTCGTGGGAAACTAGAAATGCAGACGCGTGCGTTCCCTTATTTTTAATAAGGTTACGAAGCTTACGCGCTATATAGTAAATATCATCGTGGTTGTCGATAAACTCTTTGAACTTTTCCGACTCCTCGTATGCTTGTTCCAACTCAAAAACTTTACCATGAAGGTTTGGGACAGCGTCAGAGACAGGTTTCATCACATCTTCATCGTAGCCACGGACAATTTTACCGCACTCCTTGATCAAAATTTTTGTTTTGAGCGAAGACATTGTTGGCAGCTTGCAAAACCTGCTTACATACTTCTCCTCAAGATACTCTACAACCTCATGTCTTCTTTCGTGCCCGATATCCAAATCAACATCTGGAGCCAAGCCACCGTCAAGGTATTGGATGCCATCAACGGTTTTTGATTTAGCACGGGCCCTAGAGATAAAACGCTCAAAAAACAAACCATACTCGATTGGGTCAACACCAGTCACGCCAAGAAGGTAAAGAGCAAGGCTACCTGCGGCACTGCCTCGCCCACGACCGACAGGGATATCATTCTTCTCACAGAAGTTCATCACATCCCACACGAGAAGGATATAGTCCGTGAAGCCCAACTCATCGATAAGCGCTAACTCTGTATTTGCGCGTTCGCCATACTCCTTGCTGCGGGCGTTGTCTATTTGACCCGCTTTAACACGCTTCTTGTAGCCAGTTTGACACAGCGCCCTGAGAAAGGTCTTGTTGTCAACTCCGGGTTCTACATCGTTTTTAACATAGTCCTCGTCGCTCACAAGAATCTCTGGCAAGCGAACACCATGAAGATCCAATTCGATATGATCTGTTCTGTTTAAAAAATCTTTAGCGTCCATTAGATATCCACCTCGTTAATTTGTTTCCAAAACACCTGTTGCCCAAGTGTTATATCGTTGAGAGCATCGTGGAGAGTGAGAGGGTCAAAGTCAAGATTGTAATATTTCCCCTGCGCTGCAAGAGACATTCCTCCCCTCCCCCTTTTGATTCTCTCTCCTGTAAATTTATATTGCCAAACCAAACGTTCGTCGTCGCTCATACCCTCTGGCGCTTTCTCACCCATGTTTATAGATTTGGCCAAACATAGGGTATCCAAGGACCTGTTAACATAGGACCAGTCTGGTTTCATCCCCATCTCTCTCATCCAAGTGTTTATCTGATAAATGTCAAAACCTAATGTGTTGTGGCCCACGCTGCAATACTCAGGATCGTAAAGATAAGATGAGAATTCCGCCCAAACACTCTCCATATCCCTTTTTAACCTGTGATATTTATCATCGTTGAATTTTGTTGCCCTCCTCGCCCCTTCGGAAAGCTTAAGCTTTGGAACGTCTATGTAGCGGTCGTATGTCTTTACAACGTTGGGGCCTTCGCAGACAAGCCAAGAACACTGCCACGGGCGCGAAAACCTAAGGTTGAGGTGCTCGGTTTCCGTGTCGTATACGATATATTTGAAATCTTTTTTAAACCTTAGTAGTTTCATTCTTTTTGGGAGGTAGGAGTTGTCCGAAAAGTGACACGGCAAGAGCGTGGGCATCACCCTTTGGGAGGAGTGACAAATCTTTTATTGCTGGCCTGTTGCTCGTGTGGTCAAGAAAAACGCTTAGCTCAATCCCAACAACGTCTTTTGCTATGTTACTTATGATTGACCTTGAGTCGCCGCCAGACTGGACGAGGATGTTGGTGAATGTGTCCTCGTTTGTCTTTATGCACTGCAGGACATTATCATCGTTCCTTACCCCTTCTAGGGTTAATGTGTCCAGCATGTAGTCTTCTACGTCATCGGGATCGCGATCATGGTATTTAACCAAATCGTCTCTAACTGCGTAAAAATCGCAGAACTTTATTAGGTTACGCAAGTTCATTTTCTCTGTTCTTCCAGTGTTCAAAATTAAATGTATTTGACCCGCAGTGCTCAAGCTCGGGCTGTTCCAAGTTCCTCACCTTACCTCCTATTTTTTTCATGCATTTGAAGGTTTGCCAAGCTTTGAAATCTTCTGGCTTTTTGTAATATATTGTTTGCGCCTCCATCGTGGGATAGCTTTGTGACTCTGCATATTTGACGACCTTATCTCTGAGTAGCCTGTCAAAAGGCAACTCGTTTTCTTCAAGTAGAAAAATGGGAGTTGTAAAGCCGAACGATGGTATACATGTGTTGAATGTAAAATTATTCCTATGGATAAAGGAGTCGTAGAACGGGACAAAAAGTGTCAGGTCTTCGCTCCACATTGATTTTAGCGTCGCGCAGTCCAGCCTAGGGGTTCCCTTGTGGTTGTAATCAACGTGCGCGAGTGTGCTGAGTTTAATCAGCTTGTGATACCCCTCGGTATTGTTCGCGCAGATAAGCATTCTGTGGTAGCTTTTCGCAGCATCATCTGGGTCTGCCTCCAAGTCATTGACAAAGTTCACGCGTAGCATGAAAATCATCTTAAGCCCCGCGTTAGATGCGTTTATGTAAGACTCCATGAATCCGCTCATGGAGTCTTCTACAAGAACGAGAGTTTCTAGTCCCTCGTCTTTGCAAATCTGAATCACGCTGTCAGGTTTAACGATACTTTCTCCGTCTGGCTCCGAGTAAGATCCTCCCGTTAGGATGCTTTTGCCAATAGAGGAATGGGTTTTGAATAATGGTAAAACTTTCATTGTAATTCTATCTGCTCAACATAAGAGTAAACATAAGAACCGTAGTTCGCGGGTCCGCACTTGTCTTCATCACCGTCACATTCGTGACACCAGTTAGCTAGCTGAATCTCTGTGGGCGCTTCAGCGAAAACTGTCGAATAATGATCTCCAGACTCGCTGTCTCCTGTTACAACCCATACTTTGTCTCCTTTTTTTGCCATAATTAAATCCCGTGTTTTTTCCAAGCGTCAAGCTGAAAAGACATTGCGTCTCCAATGCGTGTTTTGTGTGGTAGCTTAACCCATAGCGAAAAGCTTTCTGTCTGCTTCTCAACAGCTTTATATCTTGTTGTTTTTTTAAAAATCCACCATCCTCTCTCGACAGTTATTTCGCTTTGGCCGTCTGGCGACGTGCTAATTTCTATTGCTCTCATCTTTTTTGTCCTTTTAGTTTTTTTCTAAATTTTGGGCAACCAGCATATTTTTTGAGCTTGATCTCATAGCCGTTTTTTTCAGCAAACTCTTTGAGGTTTTCCAAGCCTTTCTCATCATCTTCATATGCGCACCTCGCATGCGTCCCATCTTCTTTTACTGCAGCGTAGTAATCATAAGCATACTTATACCTGCATATAAATGCTGGCAACCCAGCCTTGTTTAACTCACCCTTAAATTTTCCACAAAGCCAGAAGTTTTTACTGTTATCTGCGGCGAAATTGGAGTTTGCATGTTCGTAAGAAAAATTGCATACGTGCTCGTTAACATGGCTAAGATACTGTTCGAAACCCGCCAACTCCTGTCTGGTGTATTCATAATACATCGATGGGTCTTTCGGGAACTTAAGAAACTGAAACTCACATATAACGCGATCATACTCGGGGTAAAGGGTCAGCGCGGCGAGACTGTAAGTTAGAGCCTGAATGTTTAAACCTTTCAGGTTCTTTTTTTGATACCTTTTTCCTCGCCGGAGAATTTTTGTTTACTTGTTTTGTAGTCTACAATTTTTACGACATTCTCATCTGGGTATAAACAAATTTTATCTATGAAACCTAGTATTTTATATTTTGGATCTTCGTTCTGAATATCAAATTTCTTCTCTGGCGGCAAAAGTTTTGGCTCACCGTATAGCCCGTTGCTAGTGCAAAAGAAGTCAGCTTTAAGACCGACGAGGATAAATGACTTGATGAGATCCATATTCTTATCGTCATCGACCCCTATCTTTTCTGCTTCGGCTACAATTAAATCTCGGACAATCTCAGACGCAAACGCATCATCCGTTTCAACTATAAGGTCGTAGTGGTGTTTGTTCTCTGTCTCAAGTAAAAACTCTAAAACGTTGTGTGTTACCGTCCCCCTTCTTGCCCCGTCGTTACCCTCATCAGGCAGCTTAAGAATATAATTGCAGTGGTATATCCAAGAACACGTTGTAAGAGTCTTGATTCTTGATGCTGATAGGTTAACGAATTCTGGGGTTTGGCTCATTCAATGTAGTAATGTAAAGATGATTTAAGTCCTTTTTCTGTGATAACAAAACAGTTCTGTCTCGGCCTCGCTGCCAAGTTCATATTGTCGGAATACTGGTCGCCCAAAGGCAGGGCACCAAGCATGACGAATTCAAAGTCCGCAAACTCCTCTTGGACATAATGGTGCTTGTCACCTTGGAAGAAAATTTTCTGATTTACCCCTATAAGTTCCTCAGGGTGAGCTAGCAACAGAGACTGAACATAACTCTCTTTCGGCTTTCCTGCCTTGGGGACCTGAGACGGGAACAGGTCACTCGCACCGTGGTCAAGAAGAATAAGGGTGTTATAAAGCTTGAACATCGCAGTTCTTTCAGAGTGGACTGTCATCTCAAGATTTTTGTATGAGTTGAACTCAGCTTCGATAATTCTCATCACAGGGTAGTGATCGGTCCCGTCGTGGTTACCACGAACGGTGTGTATCTGGAGCTTGGGGAAAACGGAGTAAAGCTTTTTGATCGCGTATGTGAGCATCGTAATAAGCGCATCTACCTGATCGTCACGAAGCAAATCACATTCAAGTCTCGTCCCTTTCTCCGTAAGACCTTTGAGCCCGTGGAACATGTCTCCTGCAAGCATAAGACAGCAGCCTTCAAAATCGAAATTGAAGTCATTTATGTCTGCTATGATTTGATCCACGAGACGGTCAATAGCAAAATGCGCCTCCTGCGTGCTCCATTCTTTCTGGCGGAACATGTATCTTTCTCCAGCGGAAGCACCAATCTGCCAGTCGGAGAAACCAACAACAAACCAAGCGTTCGCATTCTTCGAAACCGCTTTTTTGCGCGGGGGCTTTACCATAGGTGGCTTCCAGCCTTTTAGTAATTTTTCGAAAGGGTCGATAGTTCCCCTTTGGAACTCGCGCCATTTTTGTGCGGCGTCCTCTGTCTCTCTCCAGTCTCTTTTTTCTACATCCTGTAGAATTTCAAACTTTCTCTGATTTAAAATGGTCTGAACAGAATCATTCAACGAGTCGTCCAAAACGGCCTCGTCTGTCAGAGGGAAACCCTTTTGCGTCCACCCGTGGAGGCGCTTGTATTCTTCAAAAAGGTGTAAAGGGAAATTATTCGAACGACAGATTTCCTCTGCGGAACGGCCATCCTCGCCGCAGTAAGCCATTCTCATGGCCCTGTGTATATCGCCGCTAATAACAATATTTTTAGCAGCTTTCTTAAGATGCGTTATGTATTTATCGTCCGATTTATTGTAATGGTAAGGCTCATCCATCTGAATGTCCTTCTCATTTTTTAAGTCTTCTTTGCTTGGTTTTTCTGTAGCCATACGCGTGTCTTTCTGTTTTCTCAAATTATTATATGTGGAATTCGCTCCTCATCAACCTCTTTTTTCCAGCGCAGTATTGATGCCTTGTCCATTTCACCGAAGTCGTTCGCAAAAGGTTTTTTTTCAATAACCCTGCCGCTATCAAAAACACCAAGAAGTTGCTTCATTATTTTAGCAGAAGCTTTATCTGTTTTTTTCTCATTGTTGAGAGCAACTACAACCTGTTCCGGGTTCAAAGATATTATAGACGAGAACAGCGCTGGTTGCAACGCGAGACCGAAGGTAACGAGCGCGGTTTTAATGCCGCACTCCCAAAGCATAAGCATATCACCTATGCTTTCCACAAGGATTATCTGTTTGGATTCCTGTATGTATTCCCTGCTTATACACAGAGGGTATGCGAAGTGTTTTTTGGGACCTAGTATTTTCCACTTTACTATTTTTTTATCGTAAAGATCTCTCCCAGAAAACCCCACAATGTCTCCGTTAACGTCGAAGATAGGGAAGACAAACCTGTTTTGAAGCTTGTTCTCAAGCGCGACGCCTACCCAAAAAAAGGTCAAGCGTCTCCGACGAAATCCCCCGCTTGTTATAAAACGAGTAATTTTTGACAAGTTTTGAAAGCGCGGATCTGGGGTAGGTTTTAACCAACTCGACCTTGGGCTTACTTTTAGTATACTCTATCTCCCCGCCGTGTTTATCTAACCACAACTCAACCGTAGCATCGTCGTAATTTAAAGTTAGCTTGATTAAATCTCTAAGGGGAAAACGCGCATCACGAGCAAAGTCAAAAACTGTCCCAGACTCCTTGCTTACGCTCATCGCGGTAGGGTTTCCCCCGCCACGGTATAATGCGGAGGTTCTGTAGTAATCACCGTCATCGGTGACCCTATAGCCCAGTTCCTCCAATACTCCTCTAACATTCATTTTTTAAAAAACCCCGTCATCTTCCCCATCGTCGCCAGTGTTTTCGAGAGTTAGCTCCTCGGCACGCCTGTTCATGATATCCTGATAGGTTCCTTTTTCAACAACTGTGAAGTTTTCAAAATTAAGATTAATGAAGTTTGGCTCATACCTCACACCGCCACCATTTGTAGCGACTTTAACAAACGGGAAAAACCCCTGCGCCTCCTCACCTTGGTTACGTGTTTTGTCAGCTTTAAGTATATGCGTCCCAAATTCTGGCCCGTGTTCGTTCACCTCCTCTGGAGTTTTTGGTGTCAAAAAGTAAAGGTTGGAAGCAAACCACTTAATCTGTTGCGCCATCGCGATTCCACCCTGAGCATTCATTTGAACCGCTGCGAGTCCAGCGGCACCAATCTCGGAGCAAAGGTGCTTGAGCGTATCAGCTTTGTTACCCATAATTTGATACTCTTTCCACGAGTCGGAAGTCTTCTCACCCGTGAGCTTAAGGTAATCATAGACAAGTAGGAGCTTAACATCTTTGCCGTGCTCCGCTTTCATTTTTGCGCCCCATCTTCTTACGATTGAAACAACTTCCTCGATAGGTTTGTTGGCGACGTAAAGGTGGTCGAAGCCAGACTTGAGTTTATACTTTGGCCACACTGCCCGAACCTTCTCTACCATTTCGGCATTGTTTCTCCACCTACCTGTCCTCAGGTAGAACTCGTTCACACCACTCTCTGCGGCAACAGCACGTCGGATGACCCTGTCGGTCTCCATTTCCGTATCTAGAAAAAGAACCTTCGCGCCGACTTTCTCTGCCGCGTGTCTTGCTAATACGTTAAGGATTGTCGATTTACCTTGTCCAGCGGGCGCTGCGATGACAGTGAAGTCACCCGGAAGCAATGCTCCGTAAAGACGTTCCCAGACTTCGAAAGGTAGACCTATGCCGTCGTCACCGGGGTCGTTGCCAAGAAGCTCGATGATGTCCTCTGCTGCGGCGTAAAGATCCACCGGCATGAACGACTCTTCGACATGTGTCGTAACGCAGTCAGCAATGCCTTTTTCGGCGCGAGCTATAAGCTCCGTCACGCTCTCATTCAGGTTGGCGCGAATATCTTTACTGAGATCCAAGCACTTTACCACTATTTTCCGCGCAACGTGATACTTGTTAAGCTCTTTGAAAAACTTTTGACCTTTCTCCTCGTTGACACCGATGAGATGGTAAAGCCCGTTGATGTAATCACCAACGCTCACAGAGTCCTTCTGGGTAATACCCAAGTTTTGAATCTGCTGGATAAGAAGAGTCTTATCTATTGCGGCATCTTTGGCGTATTGGGCTTTGATAGACTCAAAAATCAACTCGTTGACATCAACGTGAAAAGCGCCCGGTTTAACAAAAGGTAAAAAATCTGGCGTGGAGTCTGGGTTTTGTAAAAGTAAAGCTAAGCAAAACTTTTCTATTTCTATCGAATTGGGTAGTTGGTCTTTAATCATCTGTTAAAAAAGTTTTCATTGATCTTATTTTTTGTGGCTTGTAGTCAGCGCCGATCTTGTCCTCTGACATTTTCACCTCCTTCTTTTTTGAGGGTGCCATCTTCTCTCTTTTTTCGAACTCCTTGTGTTTATACTCAAGCAGATCCATCCCCTTTTTGCCTCTGAAAAATGCCAAGGAAGGCAGTTCGTAGTCTAGGATAAAAGAGGTCCAAAAGTCCCCGTTGGGATATTTCTTGGCAAGTGTCGCGGCTATTTTCATATCGCGAGGCCAATTGATTTTTGTCGCCTCAACGAAGCGACTAATGATAAGCTTACGTAAGCCTACGTTAACTGCTTTTTTCTTTTTAGAAACCGTCTTCTTCTTCATCATCATCATCATCATCGTCTTCGATGTCACCTTCAAACGAGTCGCCGAACAGGAAAACAGGTTCATTCGGGTAAAAATCCCCGTGAACTTTCCATCGGCGGGCCTCCTCCTTCAACTCTGATGCAGCCTCGGAGGTTTTGAAGGCGTAGTCAACCAACGCCCTTTTTGCATATTCTGTGTCTGCCCGACACTCTGTTTGTAGCTCCCCCTTCCCATCTATCCAAAAGAATATGAATCCACCTCCGGTGTTCTCATTCATCGAAGATAAAATACTCTCTGGAAATTTGTGTTCAGAAAAAGGGTTAGAATTGTCCATGCTAAAGATTTATTTCGTAAATGTCCTGAAACCATTCATAGTTAACAGGCATGTTGTGCGTGTAAATTTCGACAAGTTTTATATCGTTTTGCTCACACCACTTTTTCGTTCTCTCGTCTCTCTCTATCTGGTCTGTGAGACCCTCCCTCTTCCTATGGAAGAAAGGGACGAACTGCGTGTGCTGCTCACCGTGAACTTCAACGGCGATTTTTTTAGTCATGTTTACGATGTCTAACGACAGCCGAGAGCCAGCTAAAACCATTTCCTCATAACATATAAAACGCTCCCAGAAGGGCCTGAGGAACTCTTTTACCCTTCCCTGTATTTTGCTTTTGCTTTTTTTGTCCCAGTCTATTCGAAACTTTTCGATGTTCTTGTATACAGGGTTGCCATTTATGTTATAAAATTTCATCGGTGTTTTCTACATTCTCGTCATTTTCATCAACTTTATCACCGAGGTGTATCGATGCGGAAACGATGATATCCCTCATGTAGTTATACCAAAAATTGCAAAGTTCGTCTTTGCTGTCGAGAACGTCCTGAACTTTTGGTTTACCCTGAAGGTTCACGAACTCTTTTTCCACGCCAGCCTCCTCCATCAGCTTTGTTGCCATCTCAGACCAAGCGAGCCAAGCGCCACCTTTAACCAAAAGACCCCACTGGATAAGCATGTCAACCACCTCGTAAGATCTCCAAATGCTCGCCCCATCTTTTTTGTTGTGAAGAATTGGGTATTTAAATTTGTAGCCAGTCGATTCGTTCGATGACTTTCTAATAATAACGCCCGCCCAATGCCCAAGGATTGGGTTCGTTATCGGGTCTGGGTTTTCCTTCCCCTTGAGATACATGTTATCATCCTTAAATCTCGGCTGATAATCAAAAATCCAGTTGGCGAAGTGCATCATGGCGTTACCGCCAGTTCCTGTAACCTGCTGTTGCCTTCTCGCGTCTTGCGCTTCATATTTCGTGGAGATGCCCGTTGACACCTGACTAACGATTAGACTCATGTGTCCAAGCTCGCACATCGGCAACGTCATCCTGCGGCAGAATTCTTTTGACAGCTTTGGAGCGCCAGCGACTTTATCGGAACCTGCTTTCGTATCGCCCTCATCCCTTTTTTCTGCTTTTTCCAAGTCGTCTAAGAGGTTAAGTGCGTCTAGGCTATCAACGATGTAAATGTAGTAGATTGGCTCTTCCCCCGCATCTAGCTGAGCACGTGATTTCCTGATCGTCTTTTGGATGAACGCTATAGCGCTTTCGAAAACATTCGTCTTATACAGGAAACAGTGACCCGGCTTTCCTTTTCCGTCTCCCGTTTGCCAGTTGAGAATCTCCTCTGCGGTTTCGATGAAGTTGACGCCAGACCTAGACTTTACCTCTTTGCTAAGACGACCTTCAGACTTGATGTAAATGCCTCGCGAGTTTGGTATTGCGTTGAGGAAATTTTTCATTACCTCAAGGCACTCGCGTTGTTTTGCCCCCTCGGTCACACCCATAAAAACGGTGGATTCCGGGACCAAGACCCCCACCAGTTTCCGCGTCGAGCTTCAAAGAACCCATGGAAACTAGGTAGTCGTTATTGACTTTACCTAAGTTGTTAAAATTGTGCTTATCCTCTAGGATAAAGTCAGCATACTCTTGATCAGGGTTGGGCTTTTTTTCTTCTTTAGTCTCTTTCTTCTGATCTTTTTTCGTCTGTGTGGTCTTTTTTGTTTGGGTCTTGGCTGGCATGGTTGAAATCAAATGGATCGTCTTGACCTATTATAGGCATGAGGGTCCTTTTTTCAATAAAAATATCACAATTTCTACATTTTGCAGGTGTGACATTGTCTATATTTCTCTCAAGGCAGACGTAACCTTTTATCACTTGCCCGCCGCAGCATTTCTTTGACCCCAAGTTCATGGGATTTAAGGATCTGTGCTGGCACGAGTCCCATTTTTCCTGACCTGTCATTTTAAAGCTTTTTTATTTCGGAGGAAACCATATCGTCAACCATCATACCAAATGATATCTCGGGTTTCCAGCCAGTCTTTTCTTTAAATCTACTAGAGTCCCCCTGCAGCGTATCAACCTCCGCTGGGCGATAAAATTCTTTGGATATATAAACAATAACTTCGCCTTTTGCTCCAACGTATGCAGGTTTTACGCCATCGACAAAACCGGTGTCTTCACCAGAGTCAACGCGGTAGTAATCAACGCGAGCTTTATCCATAGATGTCTCCAAAAACTCTCGGACAGATCGCGTCTCGCCGCTCGAAACAACGTAATCTATAGGTTCATCCAGATTGACCATAGACCAAATCGCACGGACGAAATCTCTCGCATCTGACCAGTCTCTTCTCGCTTCTAGATTACCGATGAAAAGAGGTGACGCGCCTTTCGGGCCAAAGACCTGAACCTCTTTCTGAGCTTTTGCTGCCCAAGCTGCGATTTTCTTTGTAACATACGAAATTCCCCTGCGAGGAGATTCGTGGTTGTAAAGCCACCCTTGGATAGCGAAAAGGTCAAAACTGTCCCGGTAGACTTTAACGATTGAGCGGGCGGCTACCTTAGATGCACCGTAAGGGCTTCTAGGACGCGCTGGGTGGTTCTCATCTTGCGGGGAGTATTCCACATCTCCCATCTCCTCGGACGTTCCAGCGTTGTAATAGCGGCACTTGGGGGCAAACTCTTTTATTGCCTCAAGCTGACGTATAACGCCGATAGCATTTACGTCCATAACCATTTCAGGGTAACGCCAAGAATTTCCTACGAATGCGTGCGCGGCGAAGTTTATGAAGTAGTCAGGCTTCACTTTTTTAACCAAGTCATCGACAGACTTGTCATCGCTAAGGTCTAACTCGCACAGGGTAAAGTTTTCTTTGTCCAAAAGGTGCTCATAGTTTTCCGTGTTTGGCGACGCAGAGTGTCTTATCGATCCGTATACGTCATAGCCCATCTCAACGAGATAGTCGCACATGTAGCTACCGTCTTGGCCAGATACACCCGTAATGATTACCCTGCTTAAAATATTAAGTTTCTTATGCATTATTTTTCTACCAACTCCTTGATGTAAAACCTGTAAAAATATGTGTTTGCCCTTCTCGCTGTTCTCAGCGAATGGCAGTTAGCGCAAACAACGTCGCACTTTTCCACCTCTTTCATCATCGCGACAAAAGACTCTGAGCCAACCATACTTCCTACATTGTGTTTTTTTACGCCGCGAACATGGTCGAACTCCAACAGGATCGGGTTGTTCTCCCCGCAGTCTAAACATTTCTGCTTTTTGATCCACTCCCAGAACTTCTCCCTATACTCTTCACGCCTTTTTTTATTAGATTCCCTTTTGCAGGTCTTGCACGACATCTCTTTGCCGTTGTAAAATTCCGAATTTTTCTGTTTTACTTTGCATTTTGTGCATTTTCGCATCTCATACTTTTTTCTCGTTTACTTTACCCACGGCAACAGACGCTTTGATGGCGGGGTGTGGGTCGTAGTTCTCTACCCTAAAGTCTCCGAATTCAAGCTCCTCTATTTTTCTTACGATGTCGATAGGCTTGTCTGAAGTGTCAGGAAACTTGTCTATCGCCAAGTAGGGCAAAGGTTTTTCTTCTCTACTCAACTGCTCTTTGACTTGGTCAAAGTGGTTTTCGTAGATATGGAGGTCACCGTATGTATGGGTGAATGTCCCAGCCACGTGTCCCGTGAAGTGCGCCATAATTTCCAAAAGGAGTGCGTAGCTGGCGATATTGAATGGGACACCCAAGAATAGATCGCACGAACGCTGATAGAGTTGCAAATCTAAAATGCGTGGGTTGTCACCGTCTGGGTAGCTTTTAAACTGGAAGAGGCAGTGGCACGGAGGAAGCATTGCGTTCTCCTCCCAGTAAGGGTGCCAGCCCGAAACAATAATGCGTCTGTCGTCAGGGTTATTGACAAGCTTGTCTACAGCTTTTAAAATTTGATCAACCGTTTCACCGCCAGCCTCCTCTTTTGGAAAGCGTCTCCACATGGAACCGTATGTTCCTAGACCCAAATCTGAAATTTCTGGAAATTTCTCTACCTCATTCCAAAAATGATCCTCGCTAACCCTCAAGCTTGTATCACCGTAGTATTCCCGCTGCTCCTGCTCGTAAGCTTTTAATGGCCAAGGGTTCCAAAAGTTTACACCCTTATCTTTTAGCGTTTTAACGTTCGTGTCCCCTCTGAGGAACCACAACAACTCCTCAACGATCCCGCGCCAGAACAACTTTTTCGTTGTTAGAAGAGGGAAACCTTTTTGGAGGTCAAACTTGGCCTGAGCGCCGAACACGGAACGCGTCCCGACGCCTGTCCTATTTGGAACGTCACGACCTTCGGCCATGACCATTTCTAGCAACTCTTTATACTGTTTCACAGTTCTTTATTTGGTTAGCTTTTGGAGACGTTCCCCTTCAGTTAAAAGACCTTCAAGGTATTTCAGTCTGATATTGATTTGATTGTCTATAATAGGCTTGAGATCTGCTGGTGAGTAAGACGGGCCTTTAATCCATTTACCATTTTCGTCAGCATGGCCGTCGATGAACTTACTCATATTGCTACGTTGCACCTCATCCCAGCAAGGGTCGAGGTCGATACCGTAAGCGAGGGCTGCGCCCTGATTAACGTATTCGATATCGCAACAAGCGTCAGCAACCTCAACAAGATCTACAGAGTCTTCCCCATCGTCCACGTAATAGAAATCTTTCGAGCTTGTAACAGCGGCGGTATCTTCCCACCCTGATGACACCAAAACAGAAACGCCAGAAGCTTCGGCAAGCTCAAGGACCTCCTCAAGCAGCAGCATCACGCGCAACTTGCGCATTTTAAAATCTGGGGTTGATGGTGCGGGTGGTAAATTTTGCCCAGCCGCAGCCATAAACTCGGCAACATCTTTTTGATTTTGTTTCATTTTATGAGTGGTCTAATTTATATTTGATATATTCTGTCATGGAGTCGTAGTCGTCATAACCGAACGTAACATGTTCTGGGTATTTCTTATCCAACTCGATAAGCATAAGCCTGTCAACTTCGCGTGCCTCCTCCTCGGTCTGATATCTACCAGCGGTGCTGTAAGGTTTATTTTGCCTATCTATAAAAATATGTATTGAGGGAAAAACCTTCTCAAACTCATCCACTATCCCGAGTAAAAAAGGAGCTATCTCAGGCGTGTGCTGTGTCGCATACCAGTGGTTCAGAAACATTGGCGAATCTGAAATAATGTGCTGAACGCCATTCCCAAGCCACTGATACTCGTTCTTTAGCTGGCCAGCGAAAAACTCAACCTGATCAAAATGTTTGATTTTTCTTCCCTCGTAAGGCCAAGGTTTTACATACTCCATGGACTCTTCTACGCTGTATCCAGCACGCTTTAAACGCGGGAACATCTCAGCCCTAGCGGTTGTTTTCCCACTCGATGGGCCTCCGTAGAAGTTGATTCTCATGTGCTATTCTATTCGCGGTTGGACTTTCGACAACTAAAACTCAAAATCAGAGAACGATTTCTTATCAACGTCAGCTTTTACAGCAGACTTTTTGTATGTTGTTATCTCCCTTTCCTGAGGGGCGACCTGAGTTTTACTTGAGTCGCTGTAATTGTCAAGCCAGCCGCTCATAGGGTTTTTCGGCCTATCGTAAATTGCTCCTAACCCCAGTGCGCGAAGCCTGTTGTTCGCAATCCATTCCGAATAATAGCCCAAAGACTCGGCGTTTAAACCAACGAGTGGTCCCTCGCTGAATAGATATTTGGCCCACCTTTTCTCGTTTTCGACAGCAAACCCGAAAGCCTCCTGAATAAAATCGCCATTGAATACGCCCTGAAAACCCTCAAGAGGATCATTTTTCCAAAATTTCAAAATGTTCTGGGTGATAGCGGCGTGAAGATTCTCATCCCTCTGAATAAGTTTGATGATGTCCGCATTGCCAGTCATGATACCACGGTCGCCGAACCAAAAACTACATGCAAAGCTAACGTAAAATGTTAGACCTTCTGCTACCTGAAAGCTTACGACACTACGAAAAATATCCTCTTTTAGGTTGGAACTTTTCTTACCCGTATTGAGAAGGCCGTCAAAATACTTACGCATCTCCATAGCCCTGTGGACGATCTCCTTGTCCTTAAGGATAGAGTCAAAGAATGTTCCCGGCTCTTTCGTTATAGCCTTCAACGTGTGGGTGTAAGATTCCGAATGGATGATCTCCATATTGGACCACTCTGAAATTGCAGCCTCCAACTCGGTGCTGGAGACATACTTGTTTATCTCAGAAGCGGATCTTGCGAACATGCTGTCCCCCATTGTTTGGAACTTGAGGTTGGCGTCGAAGAGGAACCTCTCTGTGTCACCCAACTCCTCATAGTTGTTGCGATCCTCCTTCATGTTGATTTCCTCTGGGAGCCAACGGAACTCACGTTGCTGCTCCTTGAGGGTTTTGAAGATGGGGTATTTTACAACATCATACCTTTGAACGCCCATAGGTTCCCCTAGGAACATCGGCTGCGATAGTATGCTGTCCGAATCGACAGGCTTTAAATTTAATACTGTTTCCATTTTTTTTATTGCGCACGTTCTTTCACCCATTTTTCTAAACACGCAAGCCCACAAAAATCTAGGTCTTTGTCGATGGGCGGGTATTGCAGGATGGCATATTGGAAACCAGAGTCGTCAGACAAGCCCCTGTCAACCGAGCACAAATGCAAGCAGTAGTTGTGAGGGTATGAACTTACCACGTTTAGTTTCTCGCCGCAGCAATCACAGTTTATGTTTGTTTCTTGACTCATATTAACACCTCGGTTTCATATCTGATTCTTTCAGATCGCTAATTTTGATTTTTCCAGAATGTATATCGTGCAAAAGTCCGGTGGGGTCAGGTGCGTCTATCTCGTGGACGAAAACAAGGTTTAGGTGATCCTGAATCATCTCCACCTGTTCGCCTGTCAAAGTTTTGTTGCCAAGCTCAAAATAGCCCTGCAACCAAAAACAAAAATCTCTTGAAGTCATAAATTGCTATAGGGCACATGCTCCGCTCGCGCAGCCGCCACCATCTTCTTCCTCAACATTTTCCTGTTGCTGGTCGGCTGCATCAAGACTCTGTTTGTCACCATCGTCGGTGACATCGTAATAAAAAGTTTTCCAGCCGTATTTAACAGCGGTGAGAACATCTTTAACCATAACGGACATAAGCCTGTCCTTACTTGGGTAATAGAGGTTTCCGCTAGCGCCCATGTCGAGCCACTTTGTAACTGCGGCAACACATTTGATGATGCCTTCGTTGCTCTCCATGTTGAGAGCGAAAGAATACTTGTTTTTCCATTTTTTAATAGACGGTGCCAAAATCGGCAACGCACTGGTTTTGGAAGTTTTATATGTTAGAAGGCTACGGATAGGCTCCATGCCGTTTGTCGAACCCTGAATGATAGACGAGGATTCGCAGGGCATAGCCATGCTCAGCGTGCAGTTACGCATACCGTGCTTCTCTATACGAGCTTTAAGCTCGTCCCAGTTCTGAGTGGGTTCACGGTTGATAAAAGCATCGACGTTTTTGTTATAAAAGTCTAAAGGCATCTCACCTCGCGAATACCTAGACTGGTCAAAATGTTCACACTTGCCCCTTTCCTCCGCGAGGTCACAGGAAGCAGAGACGAGGTAGTATTGCTGGCGCTCCATGAAGGCGTCGATAGCTGTTGGCGACTCTTCCGACTCGTGGTTGAGACCTTTGGATGCCAACCACCCTGCCATGTTAGTTATACCAATCCCAAGAGATCTTTTATTTAGTGCAAACTTCGCTGCGGCGGGAACGAAATACTCCTGAACGCTGAGGAGGTTATCCAACATACGAACAAGGAGTGAGCATGTTTTACGATGGTCTGCGTCAGACTCTATCTTTAGCATGTTTATGGCGCTGAGAACACAGATGCCAATTTCCGCGTCTGGGTCATCTACGCTTTTTAGGGGTATGTTCGGTGTAATATCCTCCTGACACAAGTTGCTCATCTGTAAAGGGTTGTCGGGCGTATACCAAGAACAATACTTATTTGCCTCGTCAACGTTGATCATATAGATCCTTCCCGTTGCAGCACGCTGGCTAAGCATAAGGTGAATAAGGTCGCGAGCCTTTACAGTCTTCTTGAATTTTAGTTTTTTCTTTTCGTATTTCTCGTAAACCTCTTGAAAATCCTCCGCACCGTGCTTATCGAACACCTCCCTCGCTTCGTGGCTTGAGAAGAGTGTGATGTTACCATCGTTCAAATACCTCTCCCAGAAAAACCTAGACATCGCGATAGAATAATCTAGGTGCCTAACAGAGTTAGCCTCCATCCGCGAGTTGTCTTTAAGCTGGACGATGTCTTCAATCTCGTAGTGGAAAATCGGGAAAGTTACTGTCCCGGCACCCCTCCTAGCTCCACCCTGCTGGCAGCTATGGACTGTTGACTGATACATTTTCAGCCAAGGGATAACTCCCGTGTGAAGCGTTTCACCGTTTCTGATCGGAGAGTTGATAGCCCTGACTTTAGACATGTCTAAGCCGATACCATACTTACTACACGTAGCCAAGCCAACTGCGGTGTTAGAAGAAAATAAGCTATCCTTATTATCGTCAACGCTTATGAGACAGCATGATGCAAAACTTCTCGTCCTCGTTCTCGCCCCAGCCATGATTGGCGTAGAAAGATTTATTTTGTGCTTGGAGAATGCGTTATAAGCCTCTTTGACAAGCTTTCTTCTCGTCCCGTTTACCTCGTTTGCAAAAAGAACCATTGCGCACAATGCGTATGCGAACTGCGGCGTCTCGTATACCTCTTTTGTGGAGCGGTCTTGGACAAGATACTTCTCCGACAACTGTTTCAGGCCAGCGAATTCAAAATTCTCATCCCTGCCGTGGTCGATGAACTCGTCAATTTTATTAAAGTCGTCCTTTGAATACTGTTCAAGCAGAAGGGGGTCGTAAACACCGGCATCAACATTCTTTTTTACGAGGTCGTAAAGCTTGGGCGCGTTTCTGCCGCCCCAAACCTGCTTGCGTAGCTTATACATAAGCAGACGTGCGGCGACCCTAGAGTAATTAGGTTCCTGCTCGCTTATCAGGTCGGTAGATGCCGTGATAATGACATCGTGGATATCCGCTGTTTTGATTCCGTCAAAGAAATTAAGCTGAGCTTTCATCTCTATGTCAGAGAGGGAGGTTCCAGCGTAGCCTTCGATGGCCCAGTTTACAACTTTGTGAATTTTTTCAATATCGAGAGGTTCTTTTGTTCCATCTCTTTTCGTAACTTGCATATTAGGTGTAAGGTATTTATTTTGCGAAACTCGGGTGGTCTTTGCCGCCCCTTTTTTTCTTGTAGTCCTTGATATATTTTTGTTTAACAGGGTCTACACCTTCACCAGACTCTTGGGCGCGTCTATCGGAAAGCTCTCGCGAACGGTCCCACATGTCACCCATGGTTGAATTATTTCTAGTCTTATCTATAAAAGCGTTTTTCGAAAACGGGTCAATTTTTGTATCGATGGATGCTTGGGGAACCGTGAAAACTCTATTCCACTCAACCCCGTCTTCCTCGTATTCGTGAACATCGTTCATTCCTTGAACGATCTCTTTTATCTCGCCGGTCTCCGGGTTCTTATACAAATAAATCATAGATCTTGGCGCGAAGGCGTATGTTTATATACACCGCCACGTTAAAGTGAAAACAATTAATTGCCAATTGGCAACTTTTTAAGACATGGTGCTCAGAATCGTGTCCGCCATTTTTTTATACGAAAAAGTGTCTTTTAACTGTTCGCCAGCGGGATTTGGTGTCTTTGCTTTCTCCTCAGCTTTTTCCATAGCTGAGATAAAATCGTCCTCATCGAAGTCATGCCACTGACCCTGATTCCAAACAGCGCCCTTGTGGAAGAAATGGCCATCGTGGGCGTCCACCATCCCAGACGGTTCCACCAGAACCGAGTTCGCATCGTTTGCAAAGTCTTTATGGACGTGAGCGTTAAGGACAACAGCCCATTTGCCCAAACACAGCGACTGGAAACACGGAAGGTTAAAACCTTCACCGCCGCTCATACCTGTTAGGTCGATATCAACAGCGTTTAAAGTCTGGTTGTAGTCAACGTTCTTCGGCTGCGGTGGAAGAAAGTTTATGTTCTCCGGTATTTCCCCGCCAAAATGCTGGTTGATCAGTTCTTGCTGGCCGTTGGGGTCCAAGAAAGGGTTGAATACGGAGCAGTCCAAGTGATACCTGAAGTCGCCGCCATATTTCTTCGCCCACGCTTTAATTATTTTGATCGTGTTTTTTCTTTTTTCAAGTTTACCACGCAAACCGAAAGTGATACGATCATCGAAATTAGAACTACCCAGAGCTTTAAAATGTGTGTCATCAAACCCCAGAGGACAATAAATGACATTGTCTAAGCCGTGAGCTTCGAAAACCTCTTTGGTGTATTTTGACGAAACGAATACCGCCTTCTGGTTTTTTAAAACAGTTTTTTCTACCTCTGTAACCTCGCTCGTTTCGTGAAACGTGTAGGCGTAGTTATCGACACAGTAAGACTCTAAGAGACCGTTTATATGCCACAGCTTAAAACTCTTATCTTTTACCCTGTCGTGGTAAAGAGCGCCTTTTGTTGTAGCGTCGTTGACCTTTTCGATAAAATCTTTATCCTCCTCAAAAGAGGAGAGGTCAGGCTGGCCACGAAGAAAAAGAGAGGGCGTTTCACCCCTCCCAAAGATCTCCTTCAGTAGGCAGTAAGATACCTGACCGAAGGAGACCGAATTGAGTGGAACGTCTAGTGCTATCGACATTGATTAAAACGGTGACTCGTCGTCGTCGCCGCCGTTGTCATCGCCTGAGGGCGAGTCATTGGAGGGGCTACTAGAAGAACCCTCTCCCTCGCTCTTGGGGCCAAAATGGACATTGATGGCTTTGATGTAAAGCTTGGATCGCTTAGCACCAGTTTCCTTGTCTTCCCAAGAGTCGGACTTGAGCTTTCCTTCTACGCCTACGAGCTTGCCCTTTTCGACAAATTTCTCAACGATTTCGGCGAGCTTTCCCCAGCATTCGACATCTACAAAAGTCGTATCTTCCCCCTGTTCGCCGTTCGCTTTCTTAAAGCGTTCGTTATGTGCGAGTCCGAATTTAGCTACTCGGGAACCTCCGGCATCTCGCCCCTCTGGAGCACGTGTGACATTTCCTACGATTGAAACAATATTGTTCATATGACTTATTATACGTGTGTTTTAAAACTCATCAACACTTTTCTTATTTAAAAAAGTATCGATGATAAGAGACGCTACGGGAACCTGAAAAAGATACCAGACGCTCGGTAAAGAATTGAAAATTAAAAGTAAAACCATACCCCAGAAAGACAGGCAGAAAGAACATCTCAAAAGCTCTTCCAGCTTAAGAGAAACCCATTGTTTAAATCTGTTTTTAGAATGCTGAAGGCTGGTTAAAAAGAAAAGAATCTTCTCTCTTGCGTAAGATAAGATAACAGAGTCCTTTATAAGGTATACAAAAAAGTAAGTTATTAGGGAAAACTGCATTAAATCACTCATTCTTCAGACGCGCTTGTGTTTACAGGTTTCTTTCAATTAGAGGTGAAACAAATTTCGTAAAAGCGGCAACATGGTGCGCCCTAGACTCTTTGTCTCCCGTGCTCCAGTCAACAAGATGGTCCGCCCTGTCTTGTAACCTAGGGTCTTGTCCAGCCTCTTCCTCGTTAGGAGGGTCAAAATAAACCTTGGTTCCATTTTCCACATCATGCCTTTTTATATGGACAAATATGCCACCGTTCTGGCGTTTGAGCCAATTAAGTTCGTCACCATCGTATACGTCATAGCGCACGTCTGTGATAATCGCGACATCGTAGTCGTCCTCGCCCCACCTCTCCTCAAGTTTGCTGGTCCAGTAAGTCCCTTTTGAATCAACCCTTCTGGCTTTACCATAGCCCACCATGATCGGCCTAAGCATTTCTTTCTCCTCCGGGGAGCATTTAAAAATATCCAACCCGAATTTCTCTAAAACGAACGGGTAAAGGTCTTCTTTGAGAGGGTCCGCAAGCGCAAATCTTTTAGCCCCAAAACCGCGAACGAAAAGATGCTCTATGAGATCTTCACAGAAAGAATCTTTCCCCGCCTTAGCTAGCCCGCCAAGGCCAATTACAAATTTGTTTTTCATACTTGTTTACTTTTATTTATATGGAATGATTCTACGAGTATTTCCCCGCAGGGTTTATAGTAGAATGTGATAGAGTCTTTATAAGCGGCGTCTTGCAGCGTTTGTTTTGTAGCAGACTCTCGAAAAGCCTGAGCATCCCCCTCTGTCAAAACACAATTAGCCAAAACTTCTTCACTAAAAACCCTTGACATTACCTATACTCCTCTTTGAGCAACCTCCAATACTTGGGGTCGAGTTCACCATTGCCATCAGAAAGGTCAAAAAGGTGACTTTCCAGATGCTCGAAATCTTCAAAAAATTGTTGCCTTGGGATCATAGCCGCCAGCCAGAAAGGGACTTCTGATACGCCCCCTTCGATAACGGTAAAAACGGGCTTCCTCATCCTAACAGCCCAAGAGATTTCCTCAACAGAGCCAAAAGTCGGGACTTGGGGGTTGATGTATGCTATGATAAAATCGGACTTATCCACCATAGCCAAGTCGAAATTTCTAACCTTTTGCATGAACTCGCGAACCTCATCGAACCCGCCATCCTTCAACAAGGATCTCATCTTGTCGTGAGTCATTTCGTCCTCGCACCTCTCTTCGATGAAAGGGTTGTCGTAAGGGTCCAAGACGGTTACACCAAGGTGGTTGAGTGCGAGCGTTAAATTTTCACGCCACCCGCGACCCTCAGCATACTGCATCGCTCCGACTAAATAAGCCTTTGTTTTGTTAAGCTTTTTCATATTTTTCTACTGCTTCTACTGCCTCCTCTTCTGTTGTGTGTAAGCCTAAAGAAACCTGTTTTCGATTTGCGTCATAAGAGTAAGCTCTCCACTTCCCCGTTTGTTTGTGAAGGCAAACACCTCTATTTTCTGAAGTCTCTTTTTTATTCCCTGTAGTCTTTTTGAAAAACGTCTCAAGTTGCTCTTTTGAAAACGACTCAGAAATCTCAGGTGCATTTAGACTTTTGGGTATATCCGGCCAACTCAAATACAATTTCCATTTATCGTAAGCTAGCCCAGCCTCTTCCGCACTATCGAAGCTACAACAGAAATTTACCCCTTTGAACCTTACCCTCGTTTGATATTTACCCCATTTTTCTTTAACTCCAAAAAAACTCGTTTTGTTTGATTTTATTTCTCTTAGGTGTTGCCCTTTGGACATTTTCTCTCTCGTTTCTTGCGATGGTTCTCTTCCTTGACCAGTCTCTAGAACCAAATTGTATCCGTTTGGGTGAAGTGTTTTATGTTTAAGTATTTCGTCCCTCTCTTTTTCGCTAGCTTCGTCAAAAGATAGACCTTGGTGAAGTATTATTACTGCGAATTTATCGAACCCATGCTTCTGTATTGAATTATACAGACGACGACATTCTGTCTTTCTTTGGTGTTCTAAAAGCCTTTTGTGAATATTTTTTGTCTTCCCTACGTAAGATTTTCTAGATACAGTGTTATAAAGCTTGTATATCAAAATATTGCATATGCCCATATATACACTAAAATTGACCCAATGGAGTAAAAATTTCATACTTCTGCAAAACATAGGAACCTGTGGACAGACTCGTAAGACTCGGGGTTCTTTTCATCCTTCTCCCAGCTTTGGAAGAAAACCTCCTTGCCGCAAGAGTCCTCGTCGTCATCTTTGGGTTGAGAAAAAGTCAGTTCAAACTTCTTACCCCACCTTTCCACAACTATAGACACGGAGTCGGAACCCTCGTCTTTTTCCTTGAAAAGAACATCGACCTCGCCGCTCTGGACACCTTTAAAAATTACTTTTGACATCTAGTGGGAAGAGAGCAGATTGTTTCTTCCGTATTCGAAAACACGAATTGTGTCAACGGTGTCTTCAAGGGCGTTGTGAGTAACGACTTTATCCATGCCAGAACGATCTAGACATTCGGAAAGTGAGGGCGGTCGGGTATCATCAGAACGTAAAAAAAACATCGATGGGTCAAGGTGTCTATGGCCCCAGTTGATTTCGTCAAAATATGACATTCTGCGGAGGAATCTCAGGTCGAAACCCGCGAAATTTTTACCCAAAGGTATAACTACTTCCACGTTACATTCGCTTAAAAATTCTTTGAAAAGGACGAGGAGTTCATCTGCGGGCACGCACTTCCTAAAATCATACCACATTCTTTTCGCTTTGAAAAGCTGGTCGGGCGAATCATACTCGATCTCCGTGTTTGCGCCAAATGATTTTTCGAACTCCTCAGCAAGTGATTCAACCTCGGGGTAGTTCGGCTGTATGGATGCGGCGTATTCACCCCAGTTCATCTCGACATCTTCGGGGTGAAAAACTCTAAAATGGAAGAACGGAACATCTGGCTCTTGCGCGTTTTTAAGCTTTGGGGGCGATTCGGTGTCGTAAACAACAGCGGCAAACTCTGTGACTTTGTTTTCGTCAGGATCTAGCCCCGTAGTTTCTATATCTATCGCCGTTATTATCATATTTAGAATCTCTGATTCGGCTATATCTTATTGACTTTTCGTAAACTCTCAACAAAAAAAGACAAGAAATTTCTTCTTGCGCGAGCGTTTCACATATTTCCCCAAAGCGTGGAAGAAATTTAGCCTCCGGCTTGATGACTCTAAACATTTTGAGATTCCAAGGACGAAGGTCTTTGAGCCACGACTTCGAAAGTATGACCTTCCCCTTTTCTCCCAGCTTTGAAATTCTCTTGAGAAGACGCCGGTCTTCATCAAACGTCGCCTTAGCTTTCTTCCCCCTTATTCCATTTCTCTGATATCTGCTCATACATTTTAACTATACACTACGGTTATACTCTATAAACGTAAGACTTCCTTTGGATGCCTACGCATTGGTCTGTAGACATGGCAAGGCCATATCCAGAATATTTCTATTCTGGAGACTCAACGCGTAAACATTACCATCGGACCTGTCTTTCGACTTCCTTTTGGAGAGGCTGTTTATCGCACCAGCACAAAGCTGGAACCAGAGTTTTAGGGGGAACCTTATGACCGACAATGAAACCCCAATGTCTCTGACTTGGCCGGAACATGCACCAATAAATTGGCACAAAGGGCATCAACCACTTTTTCAGGTATCAGCTAGATCCTCGCTCAATAGCCTCTTCACGCTGCTATATCGCAAATTCCTGTCTTATTTAATCCGCGAAGGAAACCGAAGTTTCCAGAGGTGACCAAACCCCAAGCGGCAGGTTTTCAATATCTATCATATTCGTATTTTCAAAAGCGACAACAAAAAAAACTTGAATTTTTCTCTTGACTTTTTCGGAAAATGGGGTATACTAGGGGGATGAGAAACGCAATGAAGATGCTGATCATCTCCGTAATCTCTTTTATTTTGGTGGGTTGTGGCTCCGTTACACAGAGAGTTGCAGCAAAACCCAAAGGGGAGAAGCTGGAGGTGTGCCTGACCACATATTCGAAATATGATGATCATTGGACGAGGAGAGGTATGACCTCAACCGGGGGCGAACTGGAGTGTGGTGGGACGTGTGCTGTCGATCCAAACACTATCCCGTATGGTTCTGTCATCGTGATCCCAGAACTCGCGATGGAGCTTGAGGCCAACGACACTGGAGGTGCCGTAAAATCAAGAAAGGCCGCAAAGAAGAGGGGGAGACCAGATGTTCCCGTTGTCGATATTTATTTTGAGAAGAAGTCTGACGCGAGAAAATTTGCGAATGAGAACCCTTACTTCGTAGAAGCTTACATATCAACACCTTAGAGAAAATATGGAATACGAAAATCACAAGTGCGACACGAACGACCGTGTCCATTTTTACGAACAGGAGTTTTATCCTTTTTCTAATTTTTCAGCATTTAAAGTAAAATGGATTGGAGGGAGAGTTTTTGGGACCTCAGAAGAGGTTTACCATTGGGAGAGATTTTACAGAGCCATGAGCGTTAAAGGCTATTACGTTTGCGATAAAATTCGAAACGCACTGTCTGCGCACGATGTATTTAAAATAGCACAAGAAAACAAAAAGCATCAGGTTTCCGATTGGGATGATGTGAAAGTGGGGGTAATGAAAAATATCCTTATTGCAAAGTTAAGCCAGCACCCCTATATTCGAAAAAAACTGTTTGAAACGGGTGACAGAGAGATAGTAGAAGACTCGTGGCGTGACAGTTTTTGGGGTTGGGGCGAAAATAGAGATGGGAAAAATCAGCTTGGAAGGCTTTGGATGGAGATTAGGGAAGAAAAGTGGTTTGATTTGAGGAATGAGTATAAAACTAAACGAATATAAACTGCGCAAATGGAGGAGATTTGGGTTGGTCAGAGAGGGGTGGAGTCCTTTAGGAGGCATGAATCCAAGGTGTCAGCTATGCAGCCACACATTCCCTTCATACGCTGTTCAAGCACATCACGTTTACCCTAAAGCATTATTCCCAGAACATGGATACCTTCTTTCAAATTGTGCTATTATGTGTAGTGCTTGCCATTATCATATCGTCCACGCGGGGAATGCCACCACCGATTTAAATTCTCTGGGGCACTGGAAAGAGTTCGTCGTCTTTTTTAGGAGACAGAATGGGTTGGTTTTACGTAAAAACTTTAATGAGAAAAACCAGAGCAGAATATGATACAGTTGGATGACGTAAACAGAATGTATGCCGACTTCAGAAAAAGCTTCGGTAGAAACCCAACCGTTCTTCATTTGGGCAAAAAGCAGGTTGAGGATACCAAAGCTTGGGATTGTAGCTACAGCCCAAAAAGGGGTTTGAGCAAAGAGGAGTATGAAGAGCTAGATAGGATTCATTTAGAGTCGAAAAATAAGCGCGTGAAGGATGGCCTTACGACTGGGGATTCGATGGCTTTCGGCTTGGTGATTTCCCACAGCGAGCAGGAAGATTTTATGGCGGTATCGGGATAAAAAGACGATTCGCTAAAGCTATGTAATCGTCTTTTTAGCGGGCGATCTCAACTTAACTAAAAAAAGCAATGTCCATAGTCAGAACTGTAAAATTGATATGCGCCGACATCGACGCAAACAACAATAAATATTGGAACGGTGAACTCTACAGCGACGGGACGATCAAGTCTTACTGGGGTAGGGTAGGTGGCCATGAAACCGTGACAGATTACAGCGCCTCTCGTGGAGGTGAAACATTTTTTAACAAGCTTGTCTCCAAAAAGAAAAAAGGTAAAACCGGCAAGCCCGGTTACAAAGAGTTGAAGGTTGTTTCGGGTGGAGAAACGGAGGTCGTTTCGGGTGATTTAACATCACTCGCGTCAAAACAGATTGACACGTTCGGCAATAAGCATGTCGATGAGTTGGTCAAAAGGCTTGCCGCTGAGAACATACACCAGATTACGTCAACGACCAAAATAACATACAACAGCGATTCAGGGCTGTTCGAAACCCCGCTGGGGATTGTTACGCCAGACGCGGTGAACGACGCTAGAAACCTTCTGAACGGCATCGCCCCTTTTGTTGAAGGCGGCAATTACGGTAGCAAAAAATTTAAAGACAGTATGAATAACTATCTTATGCTTATACCTCAGGACATAGGTATGAAAAGGTTCAACCCGGAGGTATTTTTTAGCGACGGCGCGGCGTCTATAGACAAGCAGCTAAAAGTTCTGGACTCTTTGGACGCGAGTTACGACGCGACAAGGTCGCCCAGCACGAGTAAAAAGGGTGATGCCGACGAGAAAGTTTTTGACCTTTCGATGAAGGACGTAAGTCAGGAGGAGTTCGATAGGGTTGTCGCGTTTTTTGATTCGACAGCACAGGATCGCCACATGAGCGCTAGGGGTTATAGGCCCGTCCGCGTATACGAGATAACAATAGGCGGGCACCACAAGTCTTTCAATCCCGATGGCAAAGACAATGTTTGGGAGCTATGGCACGGGACGCAGACAGCGAACGTTCTTTCTATTTTGAAGGGCGGAATTTATATTCAGCCGCCATCGGCAGCGCATTACTCTGGAAACAACTTTGGCCCCGGCGCTTATTTTTCCGACATCTCCACGAAGTCTCTCCAATATACGACGGAACACTGGGGAGGCAGCAGGTCCGACACGAGCCTGATGTTCTTGGCACAGGTTGCTATGGGCAAATATCACGTGCCAAAAAACACCACAAGGAGTTTGCCGCCCAAGGGTTACGACAGCTATTTTGCCAAAGCGGGAGAGTCGGGCTGGCTCATCAACAATGAGATGATCGTTTTTTCCAAAAAAGATATTCTGCTAACACACTTGGTCGAGTTTGCAAAGTAGTATGATACAATTGGAGCACCCCGATTACCCCGGCTACTTCTATTTTGACGGTTACTATGATGAGGAAGATTTTTTCAAATGGTGGGGTGACGAGATAAGGATAGAGGTTTACGGTGAGGTTTATACTTTTTATTCTAATGAAGTTATAGTTAAGTTTTTAAAATGAACATGCCAAAAATGAAAATAAGCGAGGGGGGTCTTGATCTCGCCATGAAGTTTTATAAAATGAACTTACGTAAAGACAACCCACGTCTTTACATTGTTATGGGGGTAGACTGTGAGAGCCGTAGAACTTACACGAAATCACTCTCCGTGCATAATCTTTTCGTTCGTCCGAGAAACCTGTCTAGCGTGATAAGGAACATGAAGGCTGGAAGAAACGTTGTCGTTGAGGGTCTATTTCCAAACAAGGAAGAGAGAAGCCTTTTGATAAACGCTGCGAAGAGGTTGAAAATACCCTACATGGTAACATACATCGCAGAAGATTTGGACGGGCTTATACGCGAGAATAGCGATAAAAGTAGCGGCGTTATAAAAAAGCAGTATGACTCCCTGAGGATGCCCTCTTTCGATGAGTGCCCGTTGACCCTTATGGTTGATGCCTCGTCTGATGAGGAGTGTTCCGGTAGAATTTTTTCAACATTAGGAGACGATTTTTTTAGATGTTTATACACTGGGATTCCCAGCATTTGCGACAACTATTCTTAACAACACATAACCAGATACAGACACACTACCAAACAGTATATGAAACACATCAAAGAGATTCCAGAAGTATTAGCGTCGAAAGAGCAGCAGATCGAGTGGGCGCGACTTTACAAAGAGAAAGGGGATGGCGAGGCCCGCGAAAAGCTTTTTTACCACAACATGAAACTTGTTATGGACATAATGAAAGAGTTCGACTATGACAGGCATATCGAGGATGACCTTTTTCAGGAGGGATTTTTGGGTCTCAACAGGGCGGTCGAAGGGTTCGACACAGAGAGGGACATCGCGTTTACAACTTACGCTACCAACTGGGTTAGGAATTATATCCAAACTTTTTTGAAAGGGAACAAGCAGGTTAAAATTAAGCTTCACGTCCTCAACAAATACAGTATTATCTCAAAGGAGAGAGAGGCTTTTTACTTTGAGCATGGTCGCTATCCAACCATCGAGGAGCACAAAGCTTTCACGAAGGTTCCCAAGAGGAATTTCGACCTTTACGTTGAAGGTTCAACGGGTTCTCAGAATTCGATGGACGCACACGACGGGCATCTCGCTCCAGAAAATCAGGGAGACCTTTACAAAAGGTCTGGGACTTGGTATTCTCATTACGGCGAGTTGGATAAAATCGTTAGCGCGGAGGATTTCAATATTCTCAGGAGGTCTTTCCCGTCTTTAGACCCTGTTCAAAAAGAGATCATCAGCATGAAAATGGGCATGCGCGGCGAGCCTAAAACTTTCGATGAGATCGGAAAGAAAATGGGTATGAGTCACGAGTGGGCGCGTGTTCTTTACAACCGTGGTATAAAACCATGCGTGCAAAATTGTCTGCCTAACATGATACACGTTATAACATCGCATTTCAAAACAGACAAATGGGTTGATTTGCAGCTTGAGAGACTCAAAGAGTTTATTGGTGACGATATAATGGTTTGGGCTTACTGCTCTAATTTTTATTCTGAACCTCACATCGGAAAGTTTCACCACTGTCAGGTTGGTGAGGAAAGATTCCTCCTTCCTAGGTTTGAGGAAGGCGTCGGGTGGGACTTCGGATCTTTCGATCACTGGAGCAAGCTGAACTATCTTACTCAGACAGCGATAAGATCATACGGTGTAAAAAACTCCGATATCGTTATATGGATAGACAGCGATGCATTCCCAATCGCCCCGCTGAGGGATTTTGTTTACGATTCTTTGTCTGATGGTAAAAGTTTTCTTTCCGTTCGGAGAGACGAGAATGTTTGCGACAAGCAGCCGCACCCTCTGTTTGCCGCTTGCACGGTTGGTATGGTAAGGACATTGTCCCTCAACTGGAAGGGCGTCAAAAATGGAACAAACGGCAATCAGGACGCAGGGGGTGAGCTTAGGGAGAAACTTCTCGCACACAATGTAAACTGGAACGTGATGGGGAGAACGTTCTCGCTGTATGGTCACCCGCTCTACTCTTGCGTTTACTCGGGTTTAATTTACCATCATGGCTGCGGCTCAAGATCCAATTCATCACGTTTTGACAATTATCACGGTATAAGGGTCGAACCTAATGAGGATAAAATCATGGAGTTTTTAAAGGCTGGCGACTATAGCAAACTTACGGGTGACAAAAAATGAGATTGGTATACGCTGGGCTTTTTAAAGAGGAGGATGGGAACCTAGGTGATCACGCACAGACATTGTGTGTTAGAAGGTGGATTCACGAACATTTTCCCAGTTATGACGTAGAGGAGTATCTCGTTGAAGATATGCCGAACATAAGCACCAATTTTGGGCCAGACGATATCGTTCTTCTCAGAAGTGGGGGTCATTTTGGGCTTTATGGGATGCACAGCAAGTCGAAAGACTTTATAGCGCGTTGTCCGAAACACACCACGATTGTTCAGCTTCCCGTCACGATAGGTCTTGTGAGCGAAGAGGACGTTTCTTTTTTTAAAGATCTTCCCAACTATATTTTAATGTGCCGCGATGAGGTAAGCTTGGGATACGCTAAAACCAATTTTGATGTCGAGTCTGTTTTTGTTCCCGATTTTACATACATGCTCGGTTCCGAGATGTGGGATGGGGAAGTGACGAGAAAGGACAAAAATTTACTGTTCATATTTCGCGACGATCACGAGAACAGGATCGGGATGGAGATACAGTTTGCGATGTTAAATACCTTGATGGGCAAGGGGTTTCGTCCCATACCTGCAGATTTTCACCAGAGGGGAGATAACACTGTAAAAGGCGATATCGTGGGCGACCTGAAAGCCGCTTTCAACCATTATAGGTGGGCGGATATAGTTGTAACCGATAGGCTCCACGGCATGATATTTAGCGTTATAACGGGGACGCCTTGTATCGCTTACGACTCTGCGATTAAACATAAGTGCTCGGGTCACAAACACCTTGGCAAGCACGTGACTTTAGGGACGCACCCTCTGATGGTTGGGAACGAAATTTTTGGGGCGATGAGAAAGCCAAAAATGGACACTGGGATATTCAGGGGGTCTTTTGACAGCGCCGCCAGATATGTGAAGCTTTTTTCTGAAAATAATCGTTTAAAATATCAATTAAAAACTTGACAAAAGGCCATTTATGTGCTATAATATCGTATGAAAAAAGACACAGTAGTTGGAGATGTCCTCCAGATTAAACAGAGGGGAAAAGTTGTTTCTGATAACGGTGACGCATTTATTTGCGAGAACCTTGACACGGGGGAGCAGTTCTATATCACGAAAGAGATGGCTGTCGGTTGCGACAATGCGGAAACCTGTTTCAGTGAAGAGGAGGTGAGCCAAACAAAAGCAATCGAAAAACTTATCGGCGCGGGTTCTAATCTCGTAACCGTGTGGTTTGAAAAGAAGGATGGAAGCGGCAGAAAGCTCCGTGGTTTTGTTGTTAACGAAACCGACATTCGTGGCTATAGCGATGTTGTTGACTTGGACATTGCGTCCGATGGAAACATGGCGAACGGAAGGGATAACAGGCAGCGTAAGGTTGACCACCGCACCATTAATCGCATTATCGTAGATGGAGTTGATTACAAGGCCAAGGGACGGTGGCAGTAAAGAAAAAAACGTCTTCCAAAAGAGCGAAGGGAGGGTCTGCAAACGTAGACCTGATCCCTCGCAGCATAGCGGTGATAGGCGGGCGAGATTTTAACGATTACCGCCGACTCAAAAATGTTCTAGATAAGGTTAAAGACAGGATAATCAAGGTCGTTTCTGGCGGTGCCAAAGGCGCTGACTCTCTAGCCGAAAGATGGGCGAAGGATAATGGGATGACGATGCTTATTTATTTTCCAGACTGGAATGGCCCATTCGGTAAGAGGGCAGGATTTATCAGAAACAAAAAGATTGTAGACTCGTGCGATATTGTTATCGCGTTTTGGGACGGCCAATCAAAAGGGACGAAAAAGTTCAATAGACTATGCTCACTCCAAGAAAAAACAGTCGCAATCTATGAGTATGCCCCGATCCCACCCGAGGAATCAGCTTCCACGTGACTTCGATACGAAAATTAAAAAGGCTCTTCTCGCCGCGAACGATTATTTTTTAAAGTATAAAGAACATATGAAAACCAACCAAACATTGCGGGAAGTAACCCGTCAGATTATCGGTGAATTTATGGAGAAGGAGCACGTCTTCTCTTCGTATATCATTTTTTTAGCCGTATGCGACCACTGCAACGAGGAGGGAATTACCCTTACTGATTGCCCGGTTCGCAGGACGGCCACAGGGACAATGTCCTCAGAAGTTGACCGTCTGCGTGTTAGGCAGGTTGTCCGCGAGATTATCAATATCTCGTTTATCTACGAGGGACACGACACGGGGCAATACATCGAGTATCGTCCTGTTGCCAAGAAAGCAGCCGCTGTTACAACAAAGCCCGCGCTGCCTAAAAGCGGCATCGGTTCTGTTCCTGCAACGCCGATCCACAACGTCAAACAAAGTGTTGTCGCCGACGCAAAAA
>FUIF01018398.1_pt1 | contig 93640 bp, 129 predicted proteins | sample 1003461 | NCBI WGS metagenome assembly FUIF01 (sample SAMEA80401918, study PRJEB19352) | marine metagenome
GGGGTGTCGGAAATGCCGCTTACCAGTTGATGCGAGTGGCCAAGTCTGGTGGAATTCCTGCCGAGCTGTGCAAGAGCGGTGCTGCACACCTTTCTGCACACTTCAGGGAGTTCGGCTCCGAACCGCCTCGTAGGCTTCGGGACCTCTCAGACGGAGTCGACTTCGACTGGTCCGCAAAGGAAGAACGCAGTTTCCTGGATGAGTTGAAGGCGGCTGGAATCAACCTGAGTCCGGAGGACACGATGGGACAGAACAACGGTGCCCAGGCCACCACCGACAAGAACGTCGAGGAGGAGGTCGAGGCAGGTGCGAGCCTGTTGCAGAAGCTCGGCAAGCTGAGCGCGAGCGTCTTCGGCAATTCCGAAGAGACCGCCAAGGACGACGACAAGGGTGACGACACGAAGACCGAGAAGGACGCGGTCGACGTGGAGGCGCTCACCGCCGCCGCCGAAGGCATGCTCTCCGCGCTGAAGGACAAGGAGCTGAGCGACGAAGGTCGTGAGGCCCTCAAGGAGAAGCTGACGGAGATCCACGGTCTCCTCGGCACGTCGCTCGGGATCTCCGCGGAGAAGTCCGAGAGCGCCAACGACGACGAGAAGGACGCGGCCAACAAGGTCGCGCAGGACTTCCTCGACGCCATCGAGCCGCTGACGAAGTCCTTGGAGGATCTCCCGGCCCAGCTCGTGAAGTCGGTGGGCGAGCAGTACGAAGCCGGCGTCGCCAAGAGCGTCGGCGAGGTGGTCGAGGCGATCACCAAGGGCACCGAGTCGTTCGGCGAGAAGCTCTCCTCGATCGACGACCGCGTCCAGAAGGTCGAAGAGACCGAGGGCGTCTCCAAGAGCGCTCCCGGTCAGGACAACGGCACCGAGACCAACAAGAGCACGGACCCCTTCGAGGGTGCGTTCGGTGGCGTGATCTCTGCCGCCCGCAAGTCTTTCAAGAACCAGAGCTGAACCCGTTCGGGAACCTCCGGAGGAGCACGACCCAATGAACAACGCTGAGATGATCGAAAAGGCGATCACCACCTCCACGTTCGCGGACGGTGGATCGCTCAACACCGATCAGCAGACCCGATTCGTCTCGCTGATCCGACGCTTCGGTGTCCTGCTGTCGCAGGTCCGGTTCGTCCGCCTGTCGCAGGCGAACATGGACATCGACAAGCTGCACATCGGCGAGCCGGTGACCCGGTCCGCCACCGAGAACACCGGTTCCACGACCAAGTTCTCGCCGAAGTTCAACAAGGTCACCATCAACGCCAAGAAGGTGCGGACCGACTGGGACACCACGACCGAGACCCTCCAGCAGAACATCGAGCGCAACCAGTTCGAGACCACGCTGATGACGGGCATCGCCGAGCGCATGGCGACGGACCTGGAGCTTCTGGCCATCCAGGGCGACGACTCGCTGACCGGCGACGACCCGCTGAACGCCCTCCTGGCGACCCACGACGGCTGGGACATCCAGTCCGCCAACGGCCACATCGTGGACGTGCTCGGCGGCAACATTCAGAAGGCCGTCTGGTCCGACATGCGTCGGGCGCTGCCGAAGCAGTTCAAGCAGGACCGCGGTCTCCGCTTCATGTGCGGCGACGACACGAACGTGGACTGGATCGACACCCTCGCCGACCGCGGTATGGGCGTCGGTGACGCGGCGCTCCAGGGCGTCGGCATCGCGCCGTACGGCATCCCGCTCGTCGTGGTCAACCTCATCCCGGAGGAGAAGACGGTCAGCGGCCTCACCGAGGCTGGCTCCGCCTTCAAGATCGGCACCGAGTACGGTCCGTTCTCCTTCGATGCGTCCAGCTCCTTCGAGATCGCGGTCGACAACGGTCCGCTGTCTCCGTCGAAGCGCGTGACCGTGACCATCACCGGGGCCGGCGTCACCAAGACCCTGGACACGGTCGAGGTCGCCAAGCTGATCAACGACGCCCTGGTCGCCGACACCACCAACCACGGCACCGCGTTCGCCAACGTCGCCCGCGACGACGGCACCGGTCGCCTGATGCTCATCTCGCCGACCACCGGCACCACCTCGACCATCGAGGTCTCCGAGTCCGGTTCGCCGAACGACACCCTCAACATCCTCGGCATCGGCACCAGCGGTTTCGACACCACCTACACCGGAACCGCCGCCAACGCGGGCACCGCGCCCGACGGCACCTTCTGCTGGCTCACCAACCCGCAGAACCTCATCTTCGCGATGCTGGACGGCACTCGAATCTTCACCGAGTTCAACAAGGACACGGACGTGATCGAGAGCGTCATCTACAACCAGGTCGACGCGAAGATCGAGAACTACGATGCCTTGGTGAAGGCGGTCAACGTCCGCAAGAAGACCAACTTCGCCTGAGCCACCCAGTGATCACCGGTAACGCCCCTCCCTCGTAATCTCGGGGGAGGGGCTGACCCGCTAGAAGGAGGCGTCGGCCGTGCTGCACGTCAAGCTGAAGGGTGCCCGTTCCTACCGCTACACGTTCCCTTCGGGGAAGAACATGCACTTCCGCATGGGCCACGTGTATCGGATCGACTTCGCGGACGGCTACTCCGACGCCGACATCCGAACCGTTCGTGCTCAGACCCAGATGTTCGAAGAGGTCGACGAGCACGGCAATCCTCCGGCGCAGGCCGGCGGACCGCCCCCTGGGGCTCGGACCTACACGACCGGTGGACGCTCCACCAGCCCGTACCCGCCGGAAGTTCAGCGGGCTCTGGGCCAGCCGAATCCTGCCGAGGGATCCGCTCCGGACCCTCTCGCTCCTGCCGTTGGCGAGGAACGCATCGTCTCCTCGGTGGCTCAGGAGAAGGGCAAGGACGACGCTTCGAACACTTCGAACCCGGTGACGGAGTCCACCAAGGACGACGACGCTGGTGACGATGACAGCGGCGACGACGCTGGTGACACCACCGCGACCGAGGAGTCTGCGAGCGCGGATCAGTCGCGAGCGACGAAGAAGAAGAGCCGCAAGAAGAAGACGAGTTCCCGTCGCAAGAAGACTGATGAGACTCAGGAGTCCAGCGACTCCTGAGGTAGTCGAGGGGCTCCATGGGCCAGTCTGGTGCGCAGGCGTTCTATGAACCAATTCCTCGTCGGTTCCCGTTCGAGTACGTCTCGATCTCTCGGGTCCGGGCTGAGGGGGTCACGTCTACTCAGGTAGACGACGCGCGCCTGAAGCGTCTGATCCGGCAGGCGGGCCGGACCATCAATCAGGTCACGGGGCAGTGGTTCCTGCCCATCGAGTCGACCGAGCGCATGAGCGGGCGTGGCGGGCCAGCGGTCCACCATGACTCGCTGATCCCCATCCTCGAAGTCGGCACCATTCAAGTCGACAGGTCTGGCGATGTGCTGTCTGGTCTGGGCATCCCGGACATTGGCGGCGGCTCACTGACCAACATCGAGTCCAGCAACGTCCGGATCGACGACCGCGAACTCCACCTGACCGTCTTCCACAAGCGGATGGTCGGGGGTCGCTGGTCGGGGCGTCCCGCTCGCTGGCCCCGCGGCTCCCGAAACATCGTGGTCCCCGGCACCTTCGGGTGGCTGGAGGAGCGCCCCTTCTCGAACACGGGCGAGCGCTCCCGGTCGACCACGACCACCGCGGCGATCACCTCGACGACCACCAGCATCTCGGTGGAAAGCACCGACGGCTTCAGGCCCGACGACACGGTCATCATCCGATCTGGCGCGGCCTACGAGAACTTCGGCACCCACGCGATCATCAACTCGATCGTGGAGTCGCCGGCCTCCCTGGAGATCGACGCCCCTGCTCATCTGCGGGACTCGATCGCTTCCGGGGCGAATGTGATCACGTACGGCAGAGTCCCCTTCGAAGTGGAGAAGGCGGCCATCCTGCTGGTCGTGAACAACAAGAACGCCTTCGGATCGTCCGCGGCCCAGGCGGCCAGCGCCGACCGGATCAAGCGGGAGCGTACCGACAACTACGAGTACGAGCTGTTCCCGCAGACGACCGGCACCGAAGGTTCTTCTGGCACGTCGACTGGCGTTGCCGCAGCAGATAGGATCCTGAAGCACTACGTCGCGCCGCCCTACCTGGGCGCCGTTTGAACCAAGGAGAACGACCAAATGGCCAACCCGAACATCAGCGGCGGCGCCCGAGCTGGAGCCGGTTCCGACGCGATCAGCCTTCGCAACCTGATGGGCTCCCTCAAGACGATCGTCGTGAGCGGCGACAGCGCTGCCAACACGGCGCTCACCGCGACCGGAATCCGCGTCGGAGACATGATCCAGTCGGTCATCGGCGTCCAGGCGGACCTGATCACGGGCGCCTCGCCGGCTCTGCCGGTCACGTTGGTGGACCACACCGCCAACGCGACCATCACCGGCAAGGACACCATCCAGGTCAGCGTCGCGACGACCGACGAGAACCTCATGGTCACCTACTGGGACCTGACCTGAGCTGACTCGTGGCCTTCCCGATCCAGATGAACCTGGTGGACGTGGTCATCGACCGCGCCGACACCAGCTCTTCGACGGGCACCTTCTACGACGATGACTTCCGAGAGCCGAGCGTTCCGACCGTCCGAGAGCCGGGCGTGACGCTCCAAGCTCAGGTGAACTTCAGCGTCGGGTCGAGTGCCCGTCGGAATCGTTCTCGGACGGGAGACGACCCGCAGTCCCGTGGCCACATCGTGACCACACCAGACCTCCTGGGAGCAGCGGGACTGACCGAGCTTCTGAAGGGAGACCGGATCACGTCCATCGCTGGAGCCGCGTTCGACTTGGAGATCATCGAGGTTCGACCCGAGTCTTACCTCCTCGGTGGCCCCCTTCTTTTCTACGCGGACTTCATGGACAACACGAAGAAGCGAGGGTCAAGCTGATGCCCCACAAGGATGGAAGCCGTACTGATCTGCCTGTCGACGCCAAGACCGGCCATGCGATCGAGATTCTCAGCCACCAAGACGAGGACGTGGAGAATTCGTCGGGCACGTCGACCGACCTCACGTTCGAGATGGAACTGCGACCCGGTCGGATCTACGAGGTTTCGTGCGTGGCCCAGGCGATCACGGACAACGGGCTGGTCTACCTACTGCCGTCGGACGTGAGCCCTGCGATCGGATACCGATGGGTGTGGGGCTTGAATCCCACGTTCCAATTCAAGGCGAACCAGACCCACCAGTCTCTGCGGGTGACGTGCAGCGTCGCTCGAACCTGGAGCCTCAGGGAACTTCGCTAGCCCCCAAAGAGCCTCCGTGAGGCTCTAGCCTATCTCCTCCAGGAGTAGAGGATGCCTTCGAACAGCGGAGCCGGTGGTTCCCTCGCAAGTGTCAGCGCTGCCACGCTGTTGTGCTCTCTGAAGATCGAGAGCGTCAGCGAAGGGGCGTCGACCAACGCACCGATCACGGTCGCGGGCATCAAGCCCAAAGACATCTTGGTCGGTGTGTTCTCCATGTCGGATGCAGGCACGGACAGCGTGCAGCCGATTGGCATTACCAACCGAACGTCCGTGACGACGATCGCCGCAAAGGACAAGATCGTGATCCGGACGGACACCACCCAGGAAGCCCTCCTGGTGATCTGGTGGTCCTTCCCGCTTCGAACTTGATCAAGGAGCTTCCTCGTGGCGAATCGCCTCCACAACATTGCGAAGAAGTGGCTCTGGGAGTTGGCCTGGAACAACGGAACCAGCAGCAACAATCCCGGCGCCACCATCATGGCCACTCTGCTCACGGACAGCAGCCCGGAGCCGGATGCTGACGACGACACGCTCGATGATCTGACCGAGCACCCGAACGACGGCACGGACTTCGACCGTCAGTCGCTCACCATGAACAGCGCCACCTTCACGGTGGGTGCCGTCGACAACGCCAACGACCGCGTGACTATGACGATCGCCAACATCGTCTTCACCGCGGCCGGTTCCGGCATCGTCGGCGCGACCTACTTGGCGCTGATCACCGCGGACAGCCCGGGGGCTGAGCTGATCGCGACGTTCGACCTCGGTGGTGCCGTCAACGTGTCCTCCGGCCAGACGCTCACACTCTCCAACGGACGCATCCGACTGACCTGAGAATCTCGTGACCAGCCTCAATGAAGCTCTTCATGGTGGTCCGGATCAGGGGGTGTTCGTCAATGTGAACGTCCCCTTGGGGATCATTGACGTTACCGCGACTCCGGTCGTCGAAGAACTGTTGGGGCCATCGGGAGGAGTGGGACGGAGGATCTCTCCGATTCTCTGCCCCGAGCTGGAGCACGAGTGGCTCCTGAAGGGCGGGGCCGGGACCGCCGGACGGATGGAAAAGTGGGAAGACACCACGACGGGCTTCCGCTGCCACTTCAACGCCGACCTCCTGGCTTACCACGACGATCCGGACGACACGTTTTCCCCTGGTAACACCATTCGTCCGATCCACGGTGAGTGGAATAGGTCGGTGGCGCAGGGACCGAACGACACGGATCCCGCGACGAATCCCCGCATCAACAACTTTGCGTGGGACTTCGAAGAGCGCTTCTACGCTGCTCTCGCAGAGCACAACGGTTGGTCGGACAAGGCGGAGTACTTCTCGGACTCCGTCAAGAAGAACACCAGCGGCGCGGCCGGTGCTCGACGCTACCTCCAGAATCCTGTTCTCAACTGGTACATGCGGGACTTCAACTTCGGAGCGGGACAGACCGCGGCCGAGGCATACGAGAAGTCCATGCTCTGGAACCAGGACCACATGCGGAAGCGGATGCTTTCGCACATCGCCGAACCGGTGAGTGGTCAGTACGAACCGTTCGATGCCTCTGTGGGAGACCGGGTCGTCAACGAGAACACTCCGCGTGAGTGGACTGGAGGACGGCAGTGGAACGTCCCAGGCGACGACGACTTCAACGGCTTCAACACCTGGGACCGAGGCCACAACGAGTCGATGCCTCAGTTCACCGCCGCGGTGATGGGGCACCCGATCGGCTTCGTGAACATGTGGATGGGATGGCGCTGGATCATCCAGGCGTACCCTCCTGGCAGTAGCACCAGCTCGCCGCACCACATGGACCAGCCGCGCTCGGCAGCTTGGTACATCCTCTGGATCGTGCGCGCCTGGCTTTGCGGGTTCAACGATGCGGACGACGAGATCGTCATCGAGCAGGTCGGCGGGTTCTATGGAGCCAACGGTGGAAATGGCTGGCGTCCGCAGGACGTGCTGGAGAACGCCCTTTCGCGAGCGCTGACGGCTCGGTGGGACGGCGGAGCGGGAGCGCTCAACGGTCCGCAGATCGACGTGGACAAGAAGTGCTCCGACTCCGGCGTGATGGCGTGCCTCTGCAACGGCAACCAGGACGACTTCATCGGTTCCGACGGCAACAGCTACGGGCCGCAGGTGATCGGCGAGTACGTCTGGCAGTCGGGCATGCTCCTCTACGCGTTCATCTACGCGAAGGAGTTCTACGACTACCTCTTCACCAACTTCGGTCAGCAGCCCTTCTCGGCCACCGTCTACCAGGGTCTCCAAGACAAGATCAGGGACATGATCCAGTTCTTGGAAGACTTCGGCATGTACTACGACGGTACCGACGGCAGCTCGAACGCGGTTAACGATCCTCCGCAGCCGGCCTTCCAGAAGGGGTCGATCGCTAACTCGCTGCACAACAACTTCTACGACGACACCGCGAACGAGCCGAACCCTCGCGGATACCCAGCGACGAGCCCCAACGAGCCGGACCTAGGAATTCCGCAAGAGATGCGGGATTCTCTATACACCTGCTCGACGACCAAGGGCGACAAGCACTTCGTCTACAAACTGCCGAACCATCCAGGCCGTGCGGTTCTTCGTCAGCAGCCAGGGGGGTCTCCGACCTCGGAGCACTTTATCGTTCCTCAGATGGCGTGGCAGAGGGGAACCGCAGACGCGATTGTTTCCTCGGTCGTCCACGACGGTCCGGCGGACGAGCGTTGGTACATTCCCACCACGTCGGACTACAAGGACAACTGGCAGCGGTACACGCTCTTCTACTACCGCCTCGAAGAGAACAACAACGGCGAGGCTGTAGCTCTCGGGGAGATCGACGCGACGGCAACTGTCGAGGACGTTTCACAAGCGTTCTCCAGCGCCACAATCGCGCTCGGCGCCATCGACGCAGCTTCAGTGCTGGAAGACATCGACTTCCAGATCGACAACAACGGCGTCGAGATCCCACTCGGAGTGATCAACTCCTTCGCGATCCCGTTCCGTCCGGGCGTGTTCGTCCAGGGCGACGCATTCGTGGAGCTGGGACTGATCAACTCGTTCGCCATCCCGTTCCGCCCCTTCGTTCTGATCGAAGACGGGGACGTGGAAGTGGTTCTCGACGAGATCACCGCCACGACGACGGTGGAAGATGTCGATCTCTCGATCATCAACAACAACATCGAGGTGGGGCTGGGGCAGATCTTTGCCACCGCGACGACGGGCGATGTCAGCGTTAGCCACGAGTTGGTCCTCGTCGAATTGGGGGCTGCCGACGCGGCGTCTTCCGCAGAGTCCCCGTCTTTCGAAATCGGTGAGACCACGGTCGACGCTACCGCAGTGGTTGTGTCCCCCACGCTCAGCTACGGCAGCGCGACGATCTCCCTGGGGTTCATCACAAGCACCGCGGACATGAGCGCGGACTTCTCTGGTGGTCCGGAAGTCGTGGTTACTGTGGAGGAGCAGCGTGGGCGCGAGATCAACCTCCCACTCGACGCGAAGACTGGGCAGCCAATCGAGGTGTTCAGTCACCAAGACGAAGACCTCGACAGCGTCTCCAACTCCGACGACGTGACTTTCTCCAAGCAGCTTGTTCCGGGCAACGCCTATGAAGTTTCGTGCGTGGCGCAGAGCATCAACGACAACGGAAAGGTGTTCCTGCTACCTTCGGACGTGAGCCCCGAGAATGGCTACAACTGGTTGTGGGGACGCAACCCGGTGTTTAGGTTCACGGCTCGTCCGGAACACCAGCAGGTGCGAGTGACTTCCAGCGCGGCGCGGGATTGGACGCTGCGGGAGCTGAGGTGAGATGGGCAGAACCGTCAAGATGATTGGGGACTGGCGCTGGGTGAACAACTTCGCCGCAGTCGCCCCCGGCTTGGCGGACGAGGTTTTCAACGGGATGCGAGCCGGCCTCGGGCGTGAGGTGAAGCGCATCACCAAAGAGGTCATCCAGAAGGGCGCGTGGGCTCGGAACTCCACCGCGACTGCTCACCTCAAGGGGTCCTCGAAGCCCCTGATCGATACCGGCCGCATGATGCGCACTGTCCGCACGCGATCGAATCGAGATTCGGTGTTCATTGGCTGGGACAGCGGCACCGAGGTGTTCAAAGCGGCCATCGCCCAAACAGGCCAGGTACTCACCGTCACCGACAAGATGCGGGCGTACTTGCGAGGGCGGGGGATCTACTTGAAGCAGACCACCAAGTACTTGCGCACTCCATCTCGCCCGTTCCTGACGGAAGTGGAGAAACGGGCGGGCCGAGAGGTGGATAGAATCGTCGAGGAGACGATGGACGGTACGGGGGTTCTTTGACCAGTGGCAGAGAAGCGCTTCTCAGCAACGGACTTCGACGACTTCACGACTGACGCCAACGTCGGTCTGCTGAAGTATCGTGACGAGTCCTACATTGCTCTGAAGCTCACCGACGAAGATGAGCACTCCTCGCAGCTCTTCACTGGCGACGGCATTACGGTTTCGTTCACTGCCACTCCGGATCCCGACCTCCGACCGGGCACGATCCAGATTTCCCGCTCGGACAGCACGCTCGTCTTCACGGACAACGGGGATGGGACTTTCCCTACCGGCACCTCCACGGGACTTGCCTTCGGTTCGGTGAACTACCAGAGTGGCGCCATCGCGCTGATCTTCTTGGACGGGCAGCGACCCACGAACGGGGAGCTGGTGCTCGCGACCTACAAGCGCGACGTGGCGGAGATCCAGGGGGAGGGCTACGAGCTACGCTCTGGCGAGGTGATCTTCCCGAACTGGACCGGCCGATCGATCGAAGAGCTGTTCTCGTTCGTGGTAGCCGACATCCAGACGGTCGACTATCTCTCGGTGGGAACCGATCGGGACTGCTTTCAGATCACGGTTCTGAATCCGGACTCCGACGGCGCCGAGGTAGACCTGACCTCGATCGACTTCCAGCTCTCCAACGACGGCGGGACGACCTGGAAGTACATCGACACCAGCGTGTCTCCTGCCGTGTGGACGGACGTGGCCGGGATCAGCCCCGAGCCGTTTTCCTCCAAGACCGACGTGGACGCCAACATCGGCACCCTCGGGTTCGACGCCTCCTCTGGCCGCAAACAGTTGCGTGTGAAGATGCGCCTGAATCCGGACTCCGGTGGGCTGCTTACGCCCATCGTCCGCCAGGTCCGAGTCGGCTACGAAGCCCCCCTGGATCCCGAGGAGGACTTCCTCCGGAGCTTGAAGTTGTTCCTCCAGGAGAATGTGCGCGTCCGGGAGGTTCTGGGCTTCAACCTGGGGACTGCGACCAGCTCGGTCACGATGGCGGTGGATGAAGACGACACCACGGTCACCTACGACGGGACACCAGTCGCTTACAACCTGACGGACGACCCGGGACGGACGACCAACATCGGCGCCACGATCGGATCGCCGGACACGCTGTTCTTCGACTCGGACCAGACCGGACGAGTCGAGTGTCACGTCGATGCGACCATCCCGGTGTTCATCGGGATCCCGGACGAACCCACCGAGCTTTCCACAGTCCGAGCGATCATCATCGAGATCGACGACACCATCGAGCGCTCGGAGACGGACGCGGAGCCCTCCAACTCGGTCTACGAGTTTGAGAGGTCCCAGTCCCGCTACCGGACCAGGACCCGTCCGGCGTTTCTCCAGTTCGAAGTCAAGATCATGTGCCAGGCTCCACGAGCCCGCCAGGCTCTGGCGATGCGCGCGGCGGTGCGGCGTCTTCTGGATGAGACCAACAACGTGCTCTCGGTCGGCGTTGGCGAGAACTACCACTTCGTCAACCAGACGCGGGGCGGTGAGTCTGACGACATCGGGGGCGGAATCTCCACCCAAGACATCCTCGCGACATTCACCGGGGAGCTGGCGGAAGGCTCCTACCAAACCACGGTCATGGCATCGCAAATCGGGCTCAAGTTCCGCAAGATGGGTCCTCGGTTGCCCGGAACTGCTCCTCTGCGTGAAGACGTGACGCTCGATGAGGACGATGTGAGGGAGGGCCGAATTGATGGCTGACGGAGGCGACTTGTCCCCTTCTGGGGCGATCGATAGAGTACCGAAGAAGAAAACCAGCCGTCGAGGAGGCTCCCGACGGAAGGCGACGAAGAAGGCGTCGAGTACCAAGCCTGCGCCAGTGGCTCAGGCAGCGCCGGATCCCCGCCCCGTGGTCGAGAAGCCCGCGGATGAGGTTGTGGTACAGAACGTTTCGAGTGCGACTGAGTACATCGAGACGAGTGAAGGCGAGCGCCGTGTCGCTCCTGGAGGATTGCTCCGCATCAGCAGGTCGAAGCTGGGTCAGAGGACCCTGGCGAAACTGCGAGCGGGCACGCACTTGAAGCAGGTCTGAGACCTGACTCCCCCGCAAGGAGACGACGGATGGTGGATACTCGTCATCCCGGCCTGTACGTCATCGAGGAGCCCGCAACTCCTACGATCACGGGCGTCGGGATCACTACGGCGGGCTTTGTGGGCCTCGCCGAGAAGGGTCAGGTCGAGAAGGCACGGCTGATCACCAGCCTGGCGCAGTTCGAAAAAGAGTTCGGCAAGGCCCACAAGATCAACGGGACCTTCGTCTACCTCTGGTTCGCTGTCCGCGCCTTCTTCAACGAGGGCGGCACCGCGTGCTACGTCATGCGGATTGTCCCGACCGACTCCGCGACGGCCTCGGTCGACATCGACGGCCACAACCTCGGCGCGACTTCCCCGAAGCTCGCGACTGCGACCGCTCTGAACACGGGTGAGTGGGGCAACCTCCTCACGCTCCGCTGCCAGAAGGCACAGGCGAAGATTCAGACGGCAGTTTCGGCCAGCACGAACCAGTCCGACTCGTTCACGGTGGACGACGTTCGCGGCTTGGAGGTGGGTGACCTCTGCCACATCGAAGGGATCACCTGGGCGGTGGGACGTTCGGTGCGTCCGATCTCTCGGATCGACACCTCCGGCGCGAACCCCGTGATCCACCTGGCTGGCAGCAACGCGGTCAACACCACGGCCATCGCGGTCGACACCGAAGTCCACTTCGTCACCACGCACCGATTCCGATCCCGCCTCGTCAACCAGCCGACCTTCGCCGAAGGCACGGGCGTGGTCGGTGAGAACTACGTGGACGTGACGCTCGGGACCTCGGCCAACGTGGTTCCCGGGCAGCTCCTCTGCGTGGTTGGTGAAGACACCTCGACTTCGCCGAACCAGACCGGCTTCTTCTACTTCACCGTCAAGTCGGCGACGACTCTGGGTGACAAGGACCGGATCTTCTTCGACAACGTCGGCACGCTCCAGGGCGACGTGGAGAGCGACCTCTCTCCGGGAGCCGGCTCCAGCCCGGCTGGGTACATCAGCACGTTCGACGTGGGTGCGACGATCGTCTCGATCGAGTTCGACCTCGACCTGTTCTTCAAGGGCAACCTGCTGGAGTCGCACAAGTTCCTGTCCATGAGCCGCGAGAACACTCGCGACTTCATCGGCGGAACCGTCAGCGGCGCCAACCGGAACGGTCGACTGCTCGGTGAGAGCGAGAACCAGTCCACGCACATCCAGGTGGTCACCGAGGCGGCTGCCAACGACGACTCGGATCCGCTGGCGCTGGCCGAAGCGACGCTCCTGACTCAGGGCGTCGTGGCTTTCGCTTCCGGTTCCGACGGCACCAACGACGCGACCAACGTCCCGTCCACCAAGTTCACGGGTGCGATCGACCTCATCAAGGAGATCGACGACATCTCCGTGCTGGCGGTTCCGGACGCGGCCGGCTCGACGGTGGTGCAGCAGAAGATCTGTGACGTGGCCGACTCGCTCAAGACGATGGTCGGTCTGGTCGATCCGCTGCTTTCGGACTCCGAGGGAACCAGCGCGGTCCAGAACTCGATCGCCTGGCGAAACAGCACGCTCAACCGGGACACGTCCTACGCGGCGATGTACTGGCCGTGGCTGGTCGTCGAGGACCCGTCGGTGTCGGACTCTGCCGTCACCGATCCGGGCGCCTTCTCGACGGGCTTTGGCTTCCCTACGGTCAAGATTCCGCCGTCCGGCCACGTCGCCGGGCAGTACGCGCGGGCAGTCATCGACGTGGGTCCACACAAGACTCCGGCGAACGTTCCGCTCCGCGGCGTGATCGACGTGACCAAGCGAATCACCGACTCCGACCAGGATTTCCTGAATCCGGACGGCGTCAACGCGATCCGGTTCTTCCCGGGCGAGGGTACTCGCGTCTGGGGCGGCCGAACGCTCTTCAGCACGACCAACGGCAAGCACTACGTCGCCGTCCGCCGGCTGCTCATCTTCATCGAGCGGTCGATCAAGGAGGGCAACCGCTTCGCCGTCTTCCAGCCGAACGATCCGCGCCTCTGGCAGAAGATCGAGTCGGCGAACCGGCAGTTCATGCGGGACCAGTGGCGGCAGGGGCGCCTCTTCCCGAGCGACGACGAAGAGAAGGCGTACTTCGTGCGGTGCGACGAGACCACCACCGACAAGGGCGACCGCGAGGCGGGGCGGGTGAACTGCCTGGTCGGTGTGAATGCGCCCTTCCCGGCGGAGTTCGTCATCTTCCGCGTGTCGCTCTTCGATGGCGCGACGAGCATCGAGGAAGTGGTGTCCGGCACCAACGCGGCCGGCACCCTGTTCTGAGGGAGGTAGGCGATGCCTGCGAGAGAGAAACTGCTGAGTGGGTTCGCCTTCCAGGTGGAGGTCCCGGCCCTCGGCGATGCTGGCTTCATGAAGGTCAGCGGTCTGGGGGAGGAGACCGAGGTCGTCACCTACCGCGAAGGCACCGACGGTGTCACGATGCGGAAGCTGGCGGGCCTCCGGACCTTCCCCAACGTCACGTTGGAGCGAGGCGTCACCGAGAGCATGGAGCTGGTCCGCTGGCTCCAGCTCAACCGCGGCGCCAACGACCAGCGCGCCGAGGTGGTGATCAAGCTCTTCAGTCGTGCCTCGGCTTCCACGCCGAAGCGGGTCTGGATCCTGGAAGATGCCTGGCCTGCGGTCTACAACCTCGGTGACATGGACGCCAGCTCGTCTGATGTTCTGATCGAGTCGCTGGAGATCGCGCACGAGGGCATCCGCTACGCCAAGTAGCGCGTAAAAGAAACCATCCTTCGAAGCCCTGTGCCGGAAGCTCCGACTTCCAGTGCAGGGCTTTTCTCTTGAATTTATCCACAGGCGGAGCTATAAGGAAGAGCACGCTAAATTCCCATTCACCGGAGAAAACCGATGGGCCGTGCCCTTTTCTTGCTGACTGCGCTGGTTTCTTTCCTGCCTCTCATGTCCTGCGAAGACTCGTCCGGAAAGGAAGTCAGCGTCGAGGACAGGGAGCGAGCACCCCAGCCAAATGTCGTGCTCGTCCGCGATGACTTCCGGGGGACTCGGAACCGACTGGCCGACTCGATTCGGCATGATCCGCAACGACGGCAAGGGCACCGCCCGCAACATCCGTATCACGATCAACACGGTCGAGGACGTTCGAGTCCTCCTGAGGAACACGAAGACCGACGAGGTCTACTGGGGCACGAAGGCCAAGACCTTCGATTCGTGGGCCTTCGACGACTCGATCAAGGTGCTCCGTCCTGGTGAGTCTGCTGCGTTTTCCTTCCAGACAAACTACACTAGTGGCGAAGGGATCGGGGAAGCCCCAGACGTTCGCTGGGAGCACTACCGCGATCCGCTGAAGATCACTTGGCTAGGCAAGCAGTAACCGACGCCTGACCTCCCCACCTGGACGGAGGGGTAGCTCAGGCTCAAGAGCCGTGCTCTGGAGACGAGATGCCCAAGGTCCACGAGACCGAGGTGATCCTGCTGGCAGGACTCCTCGTGAAGAACGAAGACGGAGATGTGGCGGTCGAGCGCCGTGCGCGCATCACAGGAATGACCGCCGGCATCCGCCGCGAGCTGGGTGAGAAGAAGTATCAGGGGAAGCCCACTCTCCAGCTCCGCTACATCCTCTCGAAGTGCGTGGTCGCATTCGGTGAGAAGAAGCCCAACACCATGGACTTCGACTCGCTGCTCGTCGGCGACCGGGACTATCTGATCCTGGAGATCATGCGCGCGTCTGGGGCCAAGCAGTCGACCGTCAAGGTCCAATGCCCCGCCTGCTCCCACTCCTATCCGAAGACGAAGGAGTTCGACGACCTCGAAGGCTTCGAACTTCAGGAGATCGGTGAAGGCCCCTACAAGGTCGAGATGGATGGCCGCAAGCCGATCCGGGTCTGGGAGTACGAGACGCCGGAAGGCGATGTCTACCGAAGTCGGTTCCCGGAAGTTGTCGACCTGCCCGACGAAGGGCAGAGCAACATCTACACGGACCTCCAGGGCCTCATGGGGCGGTGCCTCCATTCCTACCAAGAGGTCGATGGCGAGTTGACTTCGGGCCCTCAGGAAGCAGAGTGGTTCGACGGGTTCGGCGTGCTACAGATCGACCACCTGGCGGACGTTTTCGCCAAGCACGCTCCTGGCCTCGACACGGTTCTCCGGGAGACGTGTCCCGAGTGTGGCAACGAGTTCGAGGTCGCTATGGAGGCTGCCTCTTTTTTGCCGGAAACCCAGTCCGTGGCGAGAGTTGGTCTGAAGAAGAGGTCTCTGAGGTAGACCGGGCCCTTTGGGTCATCTGTCAGGTCAATAACGGACTGGATCCGGAGTGGCTGGAGTCGCTCCCCCTCAACCGCTTCTGGGACTTCTACCGTCTCGCAGAGGAGCAGAACGAAGAGGAACGGCGACAGGCAGACGCTGCAAAGCGACGGGGATAGCAGATGGTTCTGCGGCGAGTGGGGATCCTCTTCGAGGCACAGGGCACCGCGCGCTCAGCGAGCGCGTTCGGCCTGGTCTCCCAGTCGCTGGACCGAGTCGCTGACCGCGCGCAGAACGCGTCGCGCGAGTTGGACCTCTTTGTCATCAAGTCCGTCGGCCAGCGCATGGTGCAGGGCGGCAAAGCGGCTGCGCGAGTCTTCGGAAGCTTCGTCAACGAGGCCGGAAAGGTCGAGTCGTCGCTCACCCGCCTGGGTTTCCTGGGTGAAGAGGCGACGGCTATCGATCAGTTCCGAACGAAGACGGAGCAGCTCACCAGAGTTCTCCCGACCTCGACGGACGAGTTCCTGCGCGTCTCGACGACGATGCGCCAGGCCGGCTTCCAGATCGGAAAGGTCAACCTGCAATCCGAGGCTCTGACTTCGACTCTTGCGAAGGCCACCAAGTCGGCCATCGCGCTCGCCTTCGTGACCAATCAGGACGTACGGAAGGCGTCGGACGAGCTGGCGCAGCTAATCAAGAACTTCAAGGAAGAGGACAACATCGAGAACTTCACCTCCACGGTGGCGGTGTTGGGGTCGAACATGACGGCGACTGCGGAGTTCATCCAGCGCGCCGGTATTCGCGCCTCGTCCTTCGGTAAGGCGATCGGCCTGACGACGCCGGGCATCCTGGCGATCTCTGGTCAGCTCAAGAGCATGGGTGTGTTCGGCCGCCAGGCCGGTAACTCGCTCATCGAGCTGTTCGACCGGCTGTCGGACCCGCGACGGTTCGCGGCGATCGACCGGTTCCTCGGCCAGACGCAGGGCACCTTCAAGGAGGCGTTCGAGAAGGACGCGACGAAGGCCCTGTTCAGTCTGTTCAAGGCGGCTCAGGATGTGGGCTCCGGGCTGGACAAAGAGACCAAGGTCCGAGACTTCTTCTCCGACCTGAACATCAACAACAACCTGGCTGAGGTCGCGTTCCGAAACCTGCGCGACGGCGCCGACGACATGACCCGAGTTCTGGGCCTGGCCGCTTCGCAGTACTCGGAAACGAACGCCGAGGCCCTGTTCTTGAACAAGGCTCTCGACGAGCAGTCAAACACCTGGCAGGGCCTCACTGCGATCGTCTCCGGTAACGTCGCCACGATGGCTGCGCAGTTCGGTGACATCCTCCTCCCCACCTTCAAGTCGATGATTCAGTTTGTGGACGGCATCGTGGTGGGCCTGATCGAGTGGACGCGCCAGAACGAGGGGATGGCCCAGTTCCTCTTGATCACGATCGGACTGGGCTCGGCGATCCTCTTCCTGTTCGGAAGTTTTGTGGTTCTCTCGGCTTCTCTCGGGTTCGCCGCCCTCGGCATGGCGAACCTGGCCGCGTCGATGGGAATCACGACAACCGGCATGGGGATCATGAGCATCACGGGAGCGATCCTGAGGACGACTTTGATCAGCCTCTCTCAGGCTGCTCTCCGCGTCTTCCTCGCCTTCCTGAAGTTCCCGTTCATTCTCGGCAAGGTGGCTATCCAGTTCGCACTCAACGCCTTCTGGGCCGCAAAGATGTGGCTCGCGGTTCTGGGTCCGATCGGGCTGATCATCGCGGGCGTCGTGCTGGCGATCGGCATCTTCGCGCTCTTCAACGACAAGGTGCAGTTCGTCCTGAAGGGCATCGCCAACTTGATCATCATGCTCATCAACCTCTGGTTGAAGTGGGTGAACCTGATCATCGAAGGCGTCAATCTGATCAACCCGTTCCGGGACATCCCGGGCATCCCAGAGATCCCACTCTTTGACTTGAAGAAGAAGTCGGACGACGACTCGGGCGACGACAGTGCTGCCGCGACAGTGGCCAACGCTCCAGCCCTGGCCAAGGGAGGAATCCTCACTCGGCCGACGTTCGCTCACGTCGCTGAGAAAGAACCTGAGGCGGTGATCCCGCTGTCCAAGCTGGCACGGCTGATGGGTGCCGGTGGGGAGATGGGGTCCAGTCGCAAGGCGTTCGGTGAGATCCAAACGGCCCAGCAGCCGGAGACTCACTCGGACCTTCCGGGCTTGGCCCTTCCAAACATGACGATCCCGATCACGTTGATGATGAAGGACAAGGTGGTGGCGGAAGCTGTGGCAGAGGTGAGTGAGGAAGACCTCCGAGACGCTTTGGACGCTCCTGAGACTGCAACGACGGGGATCGGCTGATGGCAAACAATGAGTACGGGGCCGGCGGCGACACCAGCGCCGGCTTCCAGCTTCAGGAGTTCAACAACCCCTTCGCGAACGAGGGCGCGGTGCTTCTTCCCAGCGCTGCGGAAGGCTTTCGAGTTCAACGCTACGGCAAGGGGGAGGCGGTTGAGATCGCGATGTTCGACGATCCAACGGACCGCATCCGCGCTCACTACGCTCCGACGACCATCAACGAGAGCATCGCAGTCAACTACCGGGGACGGAAGGCGATCAACGGCACTGAGCTTCAGGAGTTCACCACTCGAAAGGCCACCACGGTCTCGTTCGAGCTGTTCCTGTCGGATCGGATGCGCCACGTAGGTCTGAAGTCGGACACGAAGGACGTGGGGACGACGATTGACTGGTTGATCAACGCATCGCGCCCAAGTTCGGAGGGGTCTGGGCCAAGGACCCGAGCGGCCCCCGCGGCAGAAGGCGTGCAGGCGTCTCCTCCGAACCTGATTCTCTTCTACGCCGAAGCCAGCGTTTGGCCGGTGCGATTGAAGAAGATGCAGACCCGACTGATCGAGCTGGGCCGAGCCCCCTGGGGCAGCGGCGTGAATTCCGGAGGAGGCAACATCATCGTCCGAGCCAACGTGAAGCTGGACTTCCTGGTCTTGCCTTTCAAGCCGGGCGAAGCGGTTCCGAACAAGAGGTAGCCATGCCGATCTATCCAGGCAGTCGATACGTGGGTTCGAAGGTCACTGAGGTGAAGACCGACGATGGGGAGGTTCGGCGCTACATCCACGACCGCGAGATGTTCGACGGGACCGACATCGGGCCCGGTGCTCTCACGATAACCGTGCAGGTAGAAGAGGAGCTGGACCTGTACGCGCACAAGTTGATGGGCTCCGGCACCCGATGGTGGTTGCTTGCAGACACCAATGAGTTGCTGTTCCCTCTGCACGACACGAACAGGAACGGGCTGAACGACATGCGTCCGTTTCGACAGATCAGGATCCCGGCCCGGGAGCTGTTCTCCAGGTACGAGTAAGCCATGACTCTGGAAGTCACAGTTGGAGGTGCTTCGGTAGCGCAACCGCCGCCCAGCCAGATCGACTCAAGTCGAGCTTCGCGGGCGGCGCTGACGTACGACATCCGTCTCGATGGCACTAACATCACCGACTATGGTTGGGAAGGACTGCTCCTCTCGTACGAGGTGTCGCAGGACGTGTCCGGCCTGGACCGCTGCAAGCTTCGTTTTGCAGATCCAGAAGGCGTGATGGCCTCCGCCCCTCTGCTCCAGGAGGGCGTGAAGATCTCGATCGCGCTGGGCTACGAGAACCTCCCGTCGGTGCCGCAGGGAGTGTTCATCGCTCAGGCTCCGCGGCAGACCTACGACCCGAGAGTGGGGTCCACGATTTCGGTGACCGGGTTCGGTGAAGAGATTCTGTTCGCGCAAGAGGGGGAGAAGCGCCGAGCGTTCCAGAAGAAGAAGGACTCGGAGATCGTCGAGGAGATCGCACAGGAGTACGGGTTTGCCGTTCAGGACGAGTTCGGCTCTACCGTGACTCCCACCGACTACGAGTACCCGGTGGTGATCCAGAACGGCACCGACTGGGACTTCATCAAGTCTCGCGCTCAGCTCCACGGCTTCCAGACCTTCACGCGCCGCGGCGTGCTGTATTGGCGTCCCTACCAGAAGGAGAACGACGGCTACGAGCTGCTGTTCAAGACTGGGGAGGACGCCACGGTCGAAGAGCTGGAGATCCGGATCGACACGTTCCGTAGAGCCCCGACCTTCCGCAAGGCACAGGTGAACATCAAGAACGGCGAGATCCTCTCCCACGAATCCGAGGACGAAGACGATCCCCTGGTTCGAGAAGAGGGGGGTGCCCAGAAGGCTCAGACGGTGGTGACGGCCGGCGGGTCTCCGCGGGCGATTGCACACATCGTGAACCAGGGCCACTTGCAGGACGAGGAAGAGACGCGCCGGATGCTGGACGAGGCCGCCAAGGCGACCAAATGGCCGATCGTCGAGTTGCGGGGATCCTCGATGCTGCTGGAGTTTCTGCGAGCCAACAACGTGGTCAAGTTGGTCAGCCCACCGCTGCTCCGTTTCGAGGGCGAGTACGTGGTGAAGAAGGTCGTCCACAAGAACGACTCGAACAGCTCCGATCCTCCGCGATCGGAGTTCACGCTGAGGCGCACGTTCCTGCGTCGGCCGTGTGAGAATCCGGACCTCAAGGCGGACGAGGGATCCGGGCAGAAGCGCAACCAAGGTGAGAAGTTCCGGCAGGAGGTTCTGTCGTCGGGCAATCCGGGCGTGGCCTCTGGTCTGGTGGATGGGATCTCGCAGGACTCCCTGGTCGAGTCGAGCGGCATCTCCGTGGAGGAAACGTGATGCAAGGCGTTGGCGCATTCATGTACCGCGGCATCGTTCGCGACGTGGACGATCCGGACAAGCTGGGACGGATCCGCTGCGTAGTTCCGGAGCTGCTTCACGGAGAGGACCAGGACGAGGTTCTCCTCGATTGGGCACTGCCCGTCTTCCCGTTCGGTTCGGTGCAGGACCAGAACAGCACGAACCTGCGTGGCGATCACGGCTTCGGCTTCTTCGCGGTGCCGGAGCTGGACTCGATCGTCTGGATGACCTTCGAGGGCGGAGACATGAACCGGCCGCTGTGGGTCGGCGTCTGCGCGCATGTCCCGAACGGTCCCGACGGCAACCCGCTCGACAACACCACGCCCACCGAGGCTATGAACTCGAAGGATCCGGACACCGGAGACCTCGACTATCCCAAGGAGAAGGTCTGGAAGTCCGAGCGAGTCACCACCTCGGCGACGCGTCGGGTGCGCGTGGAGCTGGACTCCGACCAGAACCCGTACATCTCGGTGGGGCTCGACGGCAACGACGCCGAGTCGGGAGAGAAGAACCTCCACGACATCGAGACGAACGCTCGCGACGTGATCGCCACGGCCTCCCGAGACCGTCGTGAGGACGCGGAGCGCGACATCTGCGAGGTGGCGGACCGGGACATCATCAACTCGGCCGGCCGGCGGTGGACTGCCTACGTCACCCAGAACCCAGGCTGCGAGCTGGACGGGCTCTGCGGCGTCCCGAACTTCACCCAGGGCGCGACGTGGGCCTTCACCAGCAAGTTCGGCGCGGCCTCCCCTCCCTGCCCTGAGTGGCGGGCGGTTGCCGACGCCACCTCCCTGGTCCAGAGCTGCGAGGGCGACGTGGTCCTGGCGGCCGGCACGGGCGATGCCACGGCGAGCCCCGATAACAAGGGTGGATCGATCGGCCTGTTCGCGCGAAACGGCGTGGTGCTACAGGCGTGGGGCGACTCGACCGGCACTGGAGGCTGCGATATCGCGGATTCCTTCGAGCGTGCGATCCATCTCCACCACCGCCTGAACGACCCGATTCCCTCGGCGGCTCCGACGGACACGCCGCAGAATCCGCCCCCGATCGAGATCGGCCGCCCGGTCGTACCGCAGACTTCGACTCGCTACCTGCCGCTCCAGCAGCAGGCGGGCCAGCGAACCTTCCTGCGCGTCCTCGACGAGCGAGCGGTGGGCTCTTACAACCGCCACACTCACCACTTCATGTTCGACATCGACGTGGGGAACGGCGGGGACGACGGCGGCGGCGGTGGCGGCGGCTGCTGCACCCACAAGTCGGTCTTCGATGACTTTGACTACACCCGCTGGGGCAACGACGACGAGCGCGAAAGCAACCCGGCCTGGGACACCGAGCCGTTCACCGACGGCCAGTACGAAGAGGGCCTCCTGGGTTGGATCGAGAACATTGCCGGCACTCCGAATCGTGCGGGGGCTCTCGACCAGATCGGGGCTGCGCTCAATCGGATCATGGAAGTGCTCCAGATTCACTTCCCCGACGAGTTCGCGTGGAAGGCCAATCCGGACGAGCGTTTCCTTGACTTCTCCAGTCGCTGGTTCGGCACCGAGGTGGGCTGGGATGCTCTGTCGTCCGGCGCTCCGAACTTCAGCCGAGACTTCCCCTACGGAATTCCGGGCATCTCGATCGCTTACGGATCGACTCGACATCCGAACAAGACCGAGCCGCAGGCCCAGGGAGAGCTGTTCAGCATCCCGGAGGAGGTCGACTCGGAGATCATCGAGTTCAGCACGGAGCCGGACGACGAGTTCGCCGATGCGCTGCCGCTGCCGTTCGACATGGCGCTGGGAACTCGCGAGGGAAAGCACTACGACGACCGCTTCCCGGGCGAGCCGAATTTCGACAGCCTCGTCAAGGCGATCACTGGCGTTGGCGGCAGTCTGAGGGGCCGCCGAGGGATCTCCGAACACCTTCTGGATGCGTCGTACGCCGGAGACTCAGACCCGGCCGACATCGTCACCGTCGAAGGGGACACGAGTCCGCCGAATGCTCCGGAGCTGTGGCTGACCGAGAACTTCGACTCCTACATCGGCGCCAACGCCGAGTCGCCCACGGTCTCCACGTATGGGGTCCCGAGTGAGGGCGGCGGCTTCCGCCAGGTCACCACCGAGTTCAGCCGAGCCAACTGATGAACGTCCGCGAGTACTACACCGGCCTCAACGATCGCGAGCGGGACGACTTCGTCTCCGCACTCAACGCGATGGTCGAGGAAGGTTCCGAAGAGGCGCTGAAGGGACTTCGCCGTGCGATCCACCAGCTCCGCAAGGAGATCGACGGCAAGTTCGAAGAGCGAAAGAAGATCGAGGGCAGCTTGCAGATGCAGCGCAGCGCCCTCTGTTCGGTCACCGACAGGCTGGGATCCGGACCGGAGAAGGGCGATAATTCCGACCTGCGACTGCTGGAGACGGTGATGGCCGATCGTGCGCGACATCTGCACGACCGGATCGGGGAGCTGTCTCCGCAGGACAAGGTGGCTCGGAAATCGCGCCTTGTTCAGCAACTGGAGAGCTTGGAGCAGCGCCGCAAGGCCGCCCTGGCGATCCAGAAGATGATCGTGGAGGTGGAAGCCCAGGAAGAGCGTCCGGTTCGAAGCTGGTCCCGGGCATCGCAAGAGGTCACTGAAGCGAGCCACTGATGGTCGACACTCCTGACAGAGCGTATCTGGGCTCCGGCCTCTCGTATCCGTTCGCGATCACCACCAAGATCGGCGGCATCGGGAGGCAGGTGTCTTCGTCGACCACCGAGGGCGTGGAAAAGATCAAGGACTCTATCCTTCAGATTCTCACCACGTCTCCCGGTGAACGCGTGGTCCGACGCGACTTCGGCGCCGGTCTGAAGGTTCTAGTCTTCGAGCCGATGAACAACGCTTTGCTGGACAACATCGTGTTCGCGACCGAGAGCGCGATCCGACGTTGGGAGCCCCGAGTCGATGTCGGGCGCGTCCAGGTCAACGTGACGAACAAGAACCTCGGGATTCTGACGGTGATCATCGAGTTTGTGGTCAAGGCCACGAACACTCCGGCGAACCTCGTCTTCCCGTTCTACCTCCAGGGCGTTGACGAGGGCGTGCCTTCGGTCATCCAGTCCGGCTTTGTGGGAGCGTGATCGGTGACTGAAAGCTTCAAGGTCCCCTCGATCGACTACACGACGCGCGACTACGAGTCCATCCGGACCGACATGATCGCGCTGATTCCGTTCTTCACGAGCGAGTGGACGGACCACAATCCGTCTGACCTTGGGATCGTCAAGGTCGAGCTGTTCTCCTACGCCCACGACGTGCTGCACTGGTACATCGATCGGATGCGGGCAGAGGGACAGCTCAAGACCGCGGTGACCGAGACTTCGATCCTCAACCATCTCCGTCTGATCGACTATGCCCCGCTCGGGCCGGCGGCTGCTGTTGGGGACGTGACGTTCACCGTTCCATCGAACGCGACCACCTCTTCGGACTACGTGATCCCAAAGGGCACCCAGATCTCCACGGGAACCACGACGGCAACCGAGCTGATCTTTGAGACCGACTTCGATCTGATCGTCCCGAAGGGACTGACGACCGGCGTCGTCACGGTGACGCAGGGCAAAACGATCGGGAACGTCGCGCCGAACGGAGAGGCGCTGGGAACTTCGGACGGGACCCAGTTTCAGAAGTTCACGCTGGTCAGTTCTCCGGTGTTGGTCGACTCGATGCGAATCTGGGTCGACGAAGGAGGCTCTGGGACCTACCGCGAGTACGTCAAGGTCTTGACCTTCTCGGACGAGCTGGCGACGGCCCGCGTCTACCGAGAGGTCCAGGAGGACAACGGGAACACCTCGGTTCTGTTCGGAGACGGGATCAACGGCAAGATCCCGCCCTCCGGATCTGCGGTCCAGGCCCAGTACCGTGTCGGTGGTGGTGGCTTGAGCAACGTCGGCGCGGGAGCGATCAACGTCGTGGTCTCCACGCTTCCGGAAGGTGTCGTCGCCACCGTCACGAACACCAGCTCGATGACCGGCGGTCGCTCCAAGCCCACGCTGAACCAGCTCCGCGAGCAAGGCCCCCTGGACCTACGGGCGCTGCGCCGCGCGGTGAACCTGGAAGACTACAAGGCGCTGGCACGCCAGATCGCCAGCATCGAGACCGCGGCGGCTGAGTTCCTCTCCAATCAGCAAGCTGTCCTCCTCGCGGTCTCCACCAGCACGGGGGCGGCCAACTCGGTCCTCAAGAAGAAGGTCAAGGACACGCTCGACCCGAACGACGTTCTCGGCACGGGTCTCCAGGTGGTGGATCCGACTTTCGTGAACATCGACATGACGATGGAAGTGATCGTCGAGTCGACGGCGTCTCGATCGACCGTGGAAGCCGCGGTGGACGCCGCGATCACTGCCTACACCACGATTGGTGTCGGCAACGGCCAGGCCGACTTCGGGCGGGATGTGTACAGCTCGGATCTCTGCGCTCTGATCGACAACCTGGAGGGAGTGGACCACGTCGACTTCACCCAGCTCACCAGGCAGGCCACCTACGACTTCAGCAACTGGAAGGCGACCGACGCGACCATTTCCGTGGCGGTGGGCGACGAGAATCTTATCGAGCAGACCTTCACGATCACTCTTGCGAGTGTCATCGTTTCCGGGCAGGACGTGGAGTACACGGTGTTCGGTACGGTGACTGGCACCGAGCTGACCAAGGGGACGGCCAAGTTCGACGACGGCACCGGGTCCAACGCGGTCAGTTTCAAGCCCTCAGGCACCGATACCGACGTGACGATCTCTGTTCTCTTCAGCGCGGCTGGAACCGGACAGGAGCCGGGCCCGCTCGACAGCTTCGAGGTGAAGGTCGGGAAGTACAACGGTAACCAGACGATCAGCGCTCGCGAGATCCGCCAGAAGGGCACGATCCAGCGCACGGTGACTGGAGGCGTCGCCTAGTGGGCCTCGTCAACATGCGGGACTTCCGGAACGCTGCGGGAGCGGGCTCGTTCACCACGGGTGCGCTCAGCAGTCCGTTTGCCGAAGACTTCGATACGATCCGCGACGCCATCCAGCTCGGCATCGCGGGCACGAAGACTCTGCGGGCCGAGTCCGTCAGCACGTTGGAGGTCGGCGGGAACGCCACGGTCACTGGATCCTGCCGCGTGTCCGGAGACGGCTCGTTCGGCTCGACGCTTTCCGCCACTGGAGCGGTGACGGTTGGGGAGTCGATGGTGGTGGGCGCTGCCAACGACTCTCCGATGACTTCGCCGAAGCCCGACGCTTTCACCACCAACGCTGACCTCTCCGTGGGGACAGACCTGACAGTCGCCGGCCGTCTCGACGTGCTGGGGGATACCGATCTGGGCGACCACGACCACGGCGACGACGAGTCTCCGGGGAATCCAACGAGTCCGATCCCTCTCAGCTCGGTGGTCGACGTGTCCACTCCTTGGAGCGGGCATTCGCATGACGGCGACGGCTCTGGGGAGATTCCGGCGACGGCGATCGACGGCTCTTCGATCGACTGGGACGAACACGATCACGACGGCGACGGAACCGGCACGCTCGGGGCGACCTCCCTGGTCGACACCGGGCTGGAATTCCAGAACTTCGCAACTCCAGGAATTGTGGCTGGGACATTGGTTGGAGGAGACGCGGTCCTGTCGACCAGGCGGAACGTTGAGCGCGCTTTGGGGCGGACGTTCGAGTCGATGTTCTGGACTTCCGCGACCGAGGGGAAGCGCTCGAACAAGACGGACCCTCAGGCGGATTTGACTTTCTACGGAGAGGGCCAGACCGGTACCAAGAACGCGGCGCTGCCCGCCATTCGCTTTGATGCGACGACGGAGAAAAAAGTCACCTTCGCCATTCCATTCCCTGACCATCCGAACATGGGAAGCGCGAGGTTCGAGTTTTTCTACGGCAGCAACATTTCTGGGAGTGGAACCAGTGTGGTTCTTCGGGCTGAGGTGGGCCACGCGAATCTCGACAGTTTGATCTTCGACAACCAGTCGAGCACTTCTAGGCAGCTCTCCACCATTGGGGCAAACCTCGTTTTCCGAAACGCCATCAACGTATTCGGTGGGCGAGTGGGGCAGGTGGCTTACATCAGTTTGTGGAGAGACCTCGCGTCTCCTCAGGATGACTACCCGAACTCGATCTACATCTTCGGTTGGGGAATCGAGTACGACGACAACCCGTTCGATTGGGAGTGATCTGTGGCTCTGATCAGCATGCGCTCCCTGACCAACGGTTCGGGAGCCGAAGACTTCGACCCAGCAACTTCTCCGCGAGATCGGCTCTTCGCGGAGGATTTCACCACGATCAAGCGAGCCCTCCAGGATGGCGTCCTGGGGATCAAGACCGCCGATCTTCAGGTGGTGAACTCACTGACCGTCGGCGGAGCTTCCACGCTCCGAGGTTCACTCAGCGTGTCCGGCGCGGCTTCGATGTCCGGCATCTCGGCGGTGGGCGCCGCCACGATGTCGAGCACGCTGACCGTGACCGGAGACTCGACCTTCCAGGGCAACCTCCAGGTCGACGGCGACTGCACGGTGAACGGCACGCTCAGCTTCGGAGAGGGCGGAACCGGGTTCGCTGGCAACGACCATCAGCACAACGGCTCGGATGGGACCAGCAACATCCCGCTGACCTCGATCCAGGGCGTCACAGCCGGCAAGACCTGGGCGACCCACAACCACAGCGGCGACGGATCGGCGGCCATCCCTCTCAGTGCGATTCAGGGCGCCAGTGGTGCGTGGTCCGCACACAACCACGACGGCACCGACGGGGCCCCGCAGATCGCTTCCAGCGGGATCGCGGCTGGAGCGGTGACCTTCGCCAAGGTGGCCTCGGGATCCATCTACACGGGCTCCGGGACGGGCGACAACCAGCTCGCCGAGGGCGACACGATCGCGGACACCCGAACTCGGATTGAGGAGCTGTTTTCGCTCCAAGGTTCGCACCTGTTCATCCGGCCGGGCCAGATGGGCCGCGCCAGCACCACCGAGAACGAGGCGGAGCTGGAGTTCTTCGGCGAAGGAATCGGCACCGGGACCGAGAACACTGCGGTCCAGGTCCGGACTTTCGACGCCGGCACCGTCGAATCCTGCGCGGGCAGCATCCTCCTCCCTGGTCGAGGGGATCAGTCACCGGCCTGGTACGACACGGTCACCTTGAAGGTCTACTGGGCGACGCCGCAGGCGTACTCCTCGACCACGGCCAAGATCGACGTGGTGGTGTCGGCAACCGACATGTTTGGCGGCACGATCACCTCGACCACCGAGACCTACTCGTTCGATGCTTCGACGGAAACGGTCGACGCGGTGCAGGCGGAGACGGTGACGCTCTCGACCTTGACGCTGGAGCCCGGGATCCTGATCGGCGTTGTTGTTCGTAGACAAGCAACCGACGGAGGGGATGATTGGGGGGATGAGTGGCTCCTGCTCGGCGTGGAGGTGTCGCTGTCTAGCTTCAACTGGTAAGCATCTGGACTCTCGCTGATGACTGTTCTCGTCACTCGCTCAGGGCAGTCTTCATCCCTGCTGGGGATTGGTCAGCTCGGTCAGATCCAGCTCGGCACGGGAGGGACGATCATCGGCACCGGAACAATCGATGCGACGCTGGTCCCTCAGAACTTCACGGTGAAGAGGGCTCCGGAAGGGCCGCAGATCCTGATCTCCTGGGACGCTCCGTCCGGGCTTGACACCTACTCGGTCAAGCTGGTCCGGACCGGGCAAACGTTTGCATGCAAGGCCGCCGACGGGAAGGTGCTTCTCGACACCACTCTCACGGTCACCGCGCAGGACCGCCGAGACGAGGAAACTCGGTACTACCACAGCGACCGGGACGACCTCACCGACGGCAAGGTCTACTACTACTCGCTGTTCATCCTCGACTCGACGACCGCCTCGCCGACCGAGGTCTTCTTGACCACCTCAACGCTCCAGGCGAGCACTGCGGCGTTCCAGACCGGCTACTGGCCGGCGAAGCTTTTCGCGCTTCTTCCGAACATCTACCAGTCGATCGACAAGCGCCCGGACACCGGAGGTACCTTCGGCCAGAAGATCCTCACCCAGACCACCGGCAGCTCGACACACGGCGCCCTGGAGAACGCGGTCTTCAACTTCGGCGAGAGCCAAGTGGAGACACGCGGGCAGCTCGAACGATTCCTCAAGATCTTCGGACTCCAGCTTGACGAAGCGACCGGCCTGATCGACCAGGTCCGGCGCGAGTTCAACATCGAGGACTGCGAGGGGCGCTTCCTGGAGTTCATGGGGAGCACGATCGGTGTCGACGTGAACCGAGAGCTGGCCATCGCGCGCCAGCGAGCGGAGGTTCGCACCGGAGTTCGTCGGTACCGCTACAAGGGCGCCAACACCTCGGTCCAGCTCGGGATCATGTCGGGAACGGGAGTCCGATCGGTCCCGATCTACGACATCCGACCGGTGGTGATGCAGGCCAGTCAGCTCGCCAAGACGGTAGCTACGCCGCTCTACGGCTATCCCGGTGCTGCGGATCCATCTGAGGTCAGGAGGACCCGAGATCGGTGGTTCTCCAACCCGACCAATCTCGGGACCCGGGCTCGGGCTCTGATGTTCGACGACGGGCGCGGGGATGACGGCGGGACCAGCATGGGAACTCTGTTCTCGCCCATCAACGACAACCCGGGCAGCGGAGGAGACCCAGACTGGCGAATCGAGTACAGCCGTCTCATGCGGCCCGGCTCGTTCACCGTGGAGATGGGGCTCCGCATCCGCCGCACTCCGGATCCCGACGAGGCCAACGTCAGCGACCTGCCGACGACGACCACGATCACGAAGACCAACCTCTTCCGATGCACGTCGAACTCGAACCCGGTGGCGAACCAGCGCAGCATCTTCACCATCGCTCTGGCAACGACTCGATTGGCGGGATCCGGGACGGACGTTCGTGAGATCCTCATCTACGGCGGCTCGGACCTGGTGTCCAGCATCCGCAACGACACGATCGCGCCCCTCCTTCGCGTGTCGGAGGCGGAGGGCCACTTCAAGTTGAACCAGAACTTCCACCTGGCCGTCCGCAGGAAGATGAACAAGGGGCCGTCGTTCACGGAGTCTCCGACTCCCGCGGACGCGGCCACTTGGACGGTCCTGATCGACGGAGTGGAGATCGCTACGGCTGATGAGGACCACGACGCGACCAAGAGGAACATGGTCAACGGCACGGACGGCTTCTACATCGGCGACCCGAACGTGTCGGGTCTTTCCGACGGCAACGTCGGCAACGGCATGTACTCCACGCAGTATGTGATTGACGAGCTTCGGGTGTTCACGAGGGCGAAGACGACGGCAGAGATCCTTGCGGACAAGGACGACACGGTGAACAGCCTGTCGCAGGACTTGATCTATCACCTGCGAATGAACGACGGACACCTGGAGATTCCGGACTCCGCTTCGGGAGGCAGCTTCTTCTTCGACTTGATCCAAGACATGAGCAAGCTGGCCAACCATCCAGCTTACTTCGTGGTGTCGAACAACAAGGAATCGCCGATGCGAGTTGCGCCGGCAATCCCCGACGAGTTCGTCACCAGACACCAGCGGGATTCGATGCGGCGCCGAGGGAAGCGTCGGTTCGCCGGACGGGAGTTCCGGACTCTGGGAGACGAGTTCCACCTGCGTCAGGTGTACGTGGCCGCGCAGCGGTCTCCTCTCGGAACGAACCACAAGGAAACTGAGGTCAGCTAGTGGCATACCTCTTCGTCGACAACGCCAGCACGGTGAGCCCGGAGGATGGCTCTCACGATGCTCCCTACACGACCTTCACCGAGGCGATTGCTGCGGCGTCGAAGGACGACACCATCGTGGTCAAGTACGGCACCGGCCGCTACGACCTGACCAACGAAGGGACCAGCTCCAGCCCGAACGCTCAGGAGATTCGGATCGACAAGCGCCTGACCATCACCGGTCAGGTTTGGTCGGAGGACTTCGACGACGACATCATGCCGGTGCTCTCCACCGGCAAGATCACTGGTCCCGGCGACTGGGCCCTGGACGCAACCGACGACACGGGCGGGACCGTCTACTACATAGAGATCCCGAGTACCGACGATCCCCAGGCGGTGTTCGACACGGCCGGCGGCGCCAACAAGTACCAGCAGAAGGGCAACGGACGCGTCACCTCCCTGGCTGCCATGGTGAGCAACTCCAGGGCGAAGACCTTCTGGGACAGCACGAACCAGCGCCTCTACTACGTTTCCTACTCGGACGGCAACTCGGGACCGTTCACCAATCCCGGGTCCAACAGCCCTGACACGGTCACCGTGCCGATGCGAGGGCAGTTCTTCACCTTGGAAGACGACTCCGCCGACGGGACTGTCATCGAGAACCTTCGGTTCGACGAGTTTGGCGACGCTGCGATCAAGAGCGGAAACAACGACAACTTGATCGTCCGTCGTTGCATCTTCGAGCACGGGTACGGCCCTTCGATCCTCTTCGACGGAGTCAACGAGTGCTACGCGGAAGCCAACTGGATCCGAAACATGGGGGAAAAGGAGCTGCCTTCGGCTGGCTCCCCAAAGGGACTCGTCATCGTGCAGGCCACGATGGTGTCAATCCCCATCCAGCTCAACGACTGCTTCGACTGCGTGGCCCGTGGCAACTACATCAAAGACTACGCCCAAGGAGCCATCTCCATCGGGTACGCGGACACCGGAGAGCTTCGTAACGGAGGTCGCAACGTCGTCGTCGGGAACACGGCAGAGAACGGCGCGATCGTCTCCATTGTGGCCGGCTTCAACATCGCGTTCGGGGCATACTCGCAGCGGGCCCACAACTCCTTCACCGCAGGAGTCGAGGGTCTTCCGGACTTGCGGAGACCTCCGCGAGACTACGTCGTTCGAAACATCTCGATCCGCTCGGGCTCTGCCGGCATCAACCTGAATGAGCCTCATTCGATCGTCGTCGCCAACAACCTCTTCTTCGAGAACGTTACGGGCGTTCGATACAAAGAGCAGGTGCGCGACACTTGGGTGGTCAACAACCTCTTCGTCGACAACGGAGAGGAGACCTACGACGACGGCACGAGCTGGCTGAACTTCACGCTCCTCGGAGGTGAGTTCGTCCGCAACCTGGTCGAGGTGACTTCCCCTCCGAAGCAGGACTTGTTTCTGTCGGCAGGAGGAACCGAGGGCAAGAACTTCATCGACGACTGGCGCCTCAGCTACCACGGCTACAATCTCTACTACCGCTCGTCGGGCACCCAGGTGAAGTTCTACTGGGCCAGCCGCAAGGTTGGCTTTGAGGAGTGGAAGTTCTTCAACCCAGACGACCGATCGTCCGTCGAAGTGACCGGCGCGGACTCTCCGATCCAGTTCGGCTTCCGGAATCCCGACGATCGGAACTTCCACCTGGGGCGCCTCGCCACCGGGAACCCGACGGCGGTTGACTTCGGCCTCGACATCACCAACCTGTACGCAGAGAAGCCCCTCGCCGGACGAATGCAGGTGCGCGGGGAAGCACGCGACGCTGGGCCGTTCGAATTCGACTCGGACTCTCCGTCCCACGAGCTGTTCATCCAGATGTACCTGACGGGCAATGACGACGCTGACGACACTCAGATCCAGCCGAACCGAAAGCCCAGTCTGAGTGTTGGCGGACGACCGCTCCAGGCGACGGACGCTCTCGCGAACCCGAGGAACCTGTTCGACAACCCGCGAGGAGAAGACCTCCGCGACGGCATTACACAGTACCGGGCGGTGGACATCGCCAACATCGCGACGTTGGCGGGCGATGGATCGGTCTCTGGGCAGGACAGGAACTTCCGGGGTCTGATCCACCGATACTCTTCGGTGGGCGCCTACATCGAGAGCCAGCCAGAAAACACCGGCATCACCTTCGCGATCGGATGGGAGGACCCGGACGCGTCTCCGGGCGGCGCCTCGCCAAGCGGATACCAAGGCCCCCTGGCAAACGACCAGACTGCGCCTGAGGCGGTGGACTTCGTGCCGGCGGCTTCCATCAGCGACGAGATCGACTTGCCGGCGGGAAACCTGAACGCCATCACGACCACGGGGACGATCACGTTCGGTCGCCTTTGGATTCGCCGGACGATCGCGCCCGGCACCGAGTGGAGTCGCGAGCAGACCTGTAAGATCCGCCTCACGGGCGGCTCTCAGTCGAAGGACAACGTCAGCTAATGCGCGACATCCTCTACGTAGAAAACGAAGCTCAGGACACCACCTCTAGCACGTCCTTCCAGGACTTCGCGGAGCTGGAGATCCCTGGCAGCAAGATCAACAAGCAGACGTACATCATCGTCGCGACTTTCAAGACGAGCATCACCACCAACGGCTCTCGTGGAGAGTGGCGCGCGATCGTGAACGACGGAGGTTCGGACGAAGAGATCATTGCTCTCGTCAGCCCAGACCCAATCAGCACGACCGAGAATCTCACCTGGATGGGGCACCTGGTCCTGAAGGACGTGGTGACGCTCAAGCACATCAAGATTCAGTACCGAGCGGTCGAGGGCGTGACGGTGGGGGTCCAGGAGGGCCGCATCGCGGCGATCCGAGTCCGCGAGAACCTCGTAGGCTCGATGATCCACGCCGCAACGGACCACTCGACTTCTTCCCCTGGCGGCAAGGGGTTCGTGAACAGCAGCGTGAAGACGCTTCTCCAGAAAGTGGAGGCGACTCCCTTCCAGGGACGATACCTGTTGCTGGCTACGACGAATCTCCTGCACTCGTTCAACGTCGTCAACGAAGCTGCTTCCACCCACGTTGAGGTGTACCAGACGGAGAGGGTGAGTGGAACTCCTACCAACCGTCTGATTTTCCAGCACCCTCCAGCAATCGACACCGTCAGCGGCATCGACTCTCACTACGCTGTCGGGCGATTGACCACAGGGCCAGCTTCTCCGGCCGAGGATCTTCTGGCCACTCACGGGATCATGGGGACCGTGTATCTCGACGAGAAGCACACCAACATTGGAATCTACGGGCGGTCCTCTTCTGCGACAAACACCGTGTCGGTTCAGCAGACCCGCATCACGCTTCTTCCCCTCGACGAGAACTACGACTACAAGTGGTACCAGAACCAGACGTACCTGAAGGATTCCAGCGCCACTGAGATCCCCGTCGTGGACGGTCTGGAGTACGGATACAACGACACCCAGGCTTTGGTGTTCGGCTGGGCGAACATGGGCCACGACGACATGGTTGCAGGCAACTCCGGTGCAACCTGCAAGGTCTACGACGTGCAGAGCGGCTCCCCAGGAACGGAGCTGATGAGCTGCGAGATGACGGGGCAGTACTCGTTCAGCGGAGAGACCCGACCGCTGGCGTCGTTCCGGATGCTGGGAATCGATTCCACCACTGGAAAGCTCCGGATGACTCTGGAGCAGACCGGCGTGAACGTGAACCCGGCGATCCTCGGAGGGATGAGCCTCCTGGCAATCCCGGATCTCTCCTCGGGCCGTCCGGACATCGAGTTGATCGCTTCCTACAACCGTGACTTCGAGATCACCAACGAGGTGGGCGGGATCGAACCCAGAGAGGAGATCTCGGTCCTCCACGCGCTCAAGATCAAGAAGATGGTCGACGACAACACCGCGGTGACGACGCCGGTCGACGCCGTGGTGATTGACTGGTGGATCGAAAGACCGAGAATTGCAATCTCAGATCGAGCTGTGAACGCCAACTAGAACGGATGATGCAGGATGCGGATCCAAGGAACCTGGTTTGGGAAGCTGAAGTATCCGGACGGCCGTGTCGAATGGATGCCGGCGCAGAGGAACTTGATCGTGGCCTCGGCCTCGAAGTTCCTCGCCGCGGGATGCAGCAACCAGACCCACACTCTCTACCACGCTCTCGGCGTCGGCGATGCCGGCTGGGACTTCGAGATCCCGCCGGCCTCCAAGGACGACACTACGTTGTTCGACGAGGTCTTCCGCAAGGCGGTTACCTCGGCGACCTACATCACCGAGTACACGGGGCTCAACGAGGAGGAGTCCCCGCAGGACCAGGACAAGCTCCAGAGCACGGTCTTCGGACCGCTCGGGAGCCTCCTGGTCGGCCACCTGTGCGAGATCATCGCGGGAACGGGTGCGGGTGACGTGCGCGAGATCACCGCGTACTCGTCTCCCGATCAGATCACGGTGAGCAGCAACTTCTCTGCGGTCCCGGACAACACCACGAAGTTCCGCGTGGCGGCCACCAGCTCCACTGAGACTTCGGTCGTGGAGTTCGAGACCGACTTCCTCGCCAACGACTCTGCCGCCAACTCCAGCTTCCGAGAGGAGGCCATTTTCGGCGGCTCTGCGACCCAAGAAACTGACAGTGGCGTCATGCTGAACGTCCTGCGTTCGCCCATCTTCACCAAGACCTCCGGCGTCGAGTTGACCCGAGTGGTTCGCGTGGACTTCAACGAGGTCAACTGACATGGGCGCAACCGACGGCCCCTACACCACCGACAGCGGTGAACTCTTCGACGAAGTTCGCCAGTGGGTCGCGATGATGCAGCAGAAGGACGCTCCGATTCTGGACGTTCTCTGGAACACCTTCATGGTGGGCCTGTACACGCAGCTTCGTCGCCGCACCCAGTCCTTCACCGGACCGGCCGGCACTCCGTTCGGTACCTTCAAGGTGATCGAAGCTCCGGTGGGTACCACCACCGGCAACTTCGCGATCCAGGGGGCGCTGAGCGGCGCCTCCGGAGCGGTGACGGACGGCCACATCAGTACGACGAACCAGCAGGAGGGGCCGGCCCGTTTCTACCTCGGCGGCCACATGGCCCTTTTCGACGGGGACAGGGAGTGGTTGGACTCGGACACGCTTCCGACCATGCACTCCAAGATTACCACGATCAACGGCGCCACGTCCTTCACGGACACCAGTGCCTTCTTCGAGGTGATGGGGGACACTCTGGTGGGTCGGGTCTGCTATCCCGACATCACCGACATCAGCGATGACACGGCGGCCGGGCCGATCGGGTGGCCCGTCCTGGAGGTTGTGGATACCAACACGATCTCCTTGGACTTCGCGAATCCGAAAAACGCCGATGGGACTGCGTTCACCGGGTCGCCCGCGCCGTCTTCGCTGGAGGACGCTGGGATCGTGGCGGGAGACTACTACCGCTTCAGCATCACCACTGCGGATTCTCCCTCCCGAAGCGACACCATCATTCTCGACATCTACGAGGACGAGGAAACGTCGAGCGACGACCCGGTTCTGGGGCGCCCGATCGAGGGCACTGTCAGTTCGACGATGAACGCCAAGAAGTCGGCGCAGCGGATTGAGTATCTGGAGAACGTTGATCTCCAGAGCGGATCTCCGCTGATGGGAGAGGCACCGTACTACTACGAGCGCCGCACCGACAACGACGGCCACGTCCACCACCGCTGCATCCTGGCGATTGTCTCCCGAACCGGCGGCAAAGCCACGGTCGAGACAGCGGACATCACCACCTACAACGACTACGACCAGTTCAACTTGGGTTTCTCGAACCTGCCTCCGACCACCACGGGATCGTTCGTGGATGGCACTGCCACCGCGGCGCCGGGGGCGGCCGGATCGATCGGCTACAACACCGGCACCGGTCCTTGGGGCCTTGACACCACGGCCCTGAACGTCGATCGACTGCTGCTCCAGATGCTGGGCAACATCACCGACAACATGAACTCGGCCATCCAGAACATGGGTGACTACGACAACGGCACGAACGACGTGGCCGGTCAGCCGGGAATCGGAGGTGGGACCTACAGCTCGACCGGCGGCCACGTCATGCTGGCCACCAACGACGAGCAGGCGTCCATCCGACAACGTGCGACGGGCGATGGCGTGGGCTGGGCGAACCAGCTTCAGTCCGTCCTGGCTCACCGCGGGTTCGCGCTCGATGCGTCGGCTCCCGCAGGCACTGCCGCCGAGCACATGATCGCTGGAACGTCTCAGGCGTCCGGATCTTCGGCGAACTCGGCCCTTCCCGGACCCATCCTGTTCAGCGTCAAGCTGAGCACTCCGGGCAACAACTTCTCCGGTACGGTCGACATCGACTCCGGGATCGTCATGGGAACCAGCCTGGCGGCTTTCCAGGCCAAGTACGAAGTGTTCACTTTCGCGTTCATCCAAGAGCTGCGCATCGACACCTCCGGTTCCCACCGCGGCATCTACACGTTCAACTCGTTCCAGGACATCAGCGGAAACCTCGGCACTCGCTGGACGGTGGACGCCAACGACTTGGGAGCGAGCACCCGATTTGCGATCGTGGTCATCGGAGCGGCCAAGGGCCCCGGCGCCACCACGGCTTGATCTGAAGGAACCCAACCATGAAGAAGCTTCCCGCAGTGCTCGCCCTTCTGGGCGTTCTCGTTCTCTCCGGCTGCCCGATGTTCAGCGGCGCCCGCGATCCCGATTCCGCCGACTCGGTCCAAGCCGATCTGGAGAAGGTCGACGCGATCCTGACGATCGTCGGCAACGAGCTGATCTCCGAGATCGCGGAGTCCGATGCCGAGCGCGCCGAGAAGGTCGGCGGCCACCTCGACCTCTCCAAGGAGCTGGTCGGACTCGCCCTGGCGGACTATCTCGACAACGGCGTCTTTGACCTCTCCCAGGCCGTGCCGGCCCTTCGGCTCTTGAAGGGCGAGGTGCTGACCTACCTGGACGAGTCCGACATGGACCCTGCCGATCGAGTGAAGTGGCAGCGTCGGGTAAACTCGGCCGAGACGCTCATCGGTCTTCTCGTGAACTGAGGCTGCTCTATGTCCGCGCGCACGATTTCTGAAAACGCACTCGTCACGGCGAGCGCCGCGACTCTGAACAGCAAGCTGTTTCGGCTTGCGCGCGGAATCCCGTCCTCGGCGATCTTCATTCGCGTCGAGATCGACGGCTCTGTGTCCGGGACGAACAACCTGACGATCTACCTCCAAGGCACTCCGAACCCGTCCGACTCCGACTCGGAGAAGGTGTTCATCAACGAGACGGACACGGCCATCTGGCCGTCCACGGTCGTGACGGAGACGGAAGCCAACGCCACGGAGACACTCATCTATCACGTTCCGGGCGACTACGGCGTGGCGCGCATCCAAGCGGTGCGTTCCGGGACCGGATCGAACACGTTCAAGGTGACTGCGTGGATCTCGCCCTAGTTCGGTCTTGACGCTGGCAGGGGTTTTGCTATAGTCAAGGCACGGATTGGGGAATCCAAAGGTCACGGAGGACTCGATGAACGCAGTTGCGACTGGAACCCGCTACAAAGTTGTGGAGGTGGCGGACCCTCGCATCGTGTCTCGATCCGGCCCCGTCACGGAGCGCGATTACGGCCACTACCGGTTCGAAACCTGGGCCGACGCCTACAACTTCGCGCAGAACGTCAACGCCAAGCGCCGCGCCCAGAACAACGGGCGCAACCCGATGAAGTACCTCAAGACCGCCCCGGAGTGATCCTGGGCGGTCTCTGCATGGAGAGGGGCCGTGCCGAGCGTTGACAATCACCGGATCAGGCTCGATGTCACCACGTCCTACGGGACTCGGGGGACCTCTGCCAGCAACATCGCCAACTACCTAGACCACGTCACGGACAACGTGGTCGGCGCCTCGTTCAACACCGCCACCTACGCGGTGGTGGACTCGATGCCCACGAGCACGGCGTCTTTGAACGGATCCCCAGACGTAGGCGTGGACGCCACGTACCTGGAAGTCGACGGCACCAAGCGGTACCTAGAGGTGCAATTCGACACCACCAGCCCGGGCACGGCGACCATGGACGACTATTTCGCCGCCGCCCTGGAGCTGCGCTCCTTCGCTGGGTCGGTCTACCAGGCGTCTCCTTGAGGTAGAATCCGAGCTTCGACTTTCCTCTTGACTAAATAGGGAAGTCGTGTACGCTCTAGTTCTACACGAATCTCCAGGAGGCGTCATGCCGGAAAACCAAGTCGCCATCACGGTGGCGTGCCCGAACTGTGGGGAGCCCCAGAAGGGCTGGACCACCAAGGATCTGGCGCGGGAGATCGGCTCCCCCCTGAGGATCGGGGACCAGTTCCAGCTCCGCGGGAGCGCCCCGGCGGCCGGAGCCCTCGTCTGCCGCACGACCTGCAAGTGCGGTGTTCGCCTCCGTCAAGTGGTCCGGATCGCGGGCGGCCAGCTCCGCCAGCCGATCGAGAAGGATTTGCACATCGCTCCCCTCAGCGAGGGTGAGCAGTCCGACGGTCGGGCGTTCAGTCTATGAACCTGGAGAGCGACGAGCGCGGCGCCATCTGGTGCCCCAAGGTCAACACCGAGATCTCCGCGGCCCCCACCAACATGTCCGGGTGCCAACACTGCGCCTACAAGCTCAAGATGACCGCCGACAACGGCCGGTTTCAGGTGACGTGCGCCCTGGTCCCTCGGATCCAGTTCTGTCACCGCATCGCGATCAACAACCGCGACTGGAGCTGCATGATGGAGCCGGATCTCGGCAAGTACCGCGAGATGACCGGCGACTTCTCGGCGACCGAGGTCCCTGAGGGATTCCACGTCCCTTTCCAGACCACGTTCACCAAGTGCATGCTCTGCGCCACACAGCGCCGGCCCTACTGCCGGCCGATCGAGGAGCCCCTCCTGGAAGCCAGGGCGGCGTGCATTGACCTGGCGTCCCCCGAGAAGCAGGCGATCTACGCTGCGCCTCGGAGCGAGCAGGCAGCCAAGAACCGCGAGATCCTCGCGGAGATCAACCCAGATTGGAAGGATCGCAAGGAAGCGATCGAGAGCAGGAACCTGACGATCAGTGAGGGGGACGTTCCTACTCATCCGAAGATCGTCAAGAAAGTTAAGGAGGAGGCGGCTCGGGCGAAGGAGGCGCGCTCTCTCCGACAGAACCCTCAGGGAGACCCAACCCATGGCAGCCACCGCAACAACTCGACGTAAGGTCAGTCCGAGCAAGGTGAGCGAGGAGCCCCTCGTCATCGCCGAGTTCGACACCAGCCGCAAGGACTGGATTCAGCAGCTCTGCCGATGGTTCAAGAAGTGGGTCGACGGCGACGAGGCCACCTTCACCGACATCGCGGCTCGGGCCGGCGTCGTGATCCCCACGGTCTCGCGCCTCTACCACAACGAGGTGAAGCATCCGTGGGCGGACAAGCTCATGCAGATCCTGGGTCCCGGGCTCCAGCTCGAAGTCCGCCTGGTGATGTCGCCGACCAGCAAGAAGGGCGGCAAGCTTCAAGTCGTGGACCCCTCCTGATGGCGCTCGTTCTCGTTCAGGTATCGGGGAATACTTACCAGCACAAGGAGGAGCTGAAGGCCATCGGCCTGTCCTTCAATCGTGCTGAGAAGTGCTGGGAAATCAGCGTCCCCGACGACGAGGTGGACGAGCTGGTTTCGGAGATCGAAGACCGGACCGATGACCGCGGCGTCGTCGTCCACACGAAGAGCCCCTGATGCCTCCAGAGCCCGTCATCTGCTACTCCGACGGGGGCTGCCATGGAAAGAACGCCGGTCTCGGTGAGGGCGGCGTTCTGACCTATGGCTCCTACAAGATCGGCGATCAGGAGGTCGTCCGGTGCGAGTTTGGCACCGGCACGAACAACACGGCTGAGTACCAGGCTCTGATCGAGTGCGTGAAAGCTCTTGTCCACCAAGGCGTGGAAGTCGCTACGATCAAGACGGACTCGATGCTGGTAGCCCGTCAAGTGGACGGGACCTACTCGTGCAACCAGGGCCACCTGAGACCGCTCCTCCATGAGCTTCGCGCACTCCTAGAAGGGCGCCAATACCTGGTGTTCTGGGTCCGCAGGGCCGAAATAGTCCCGGTCCTTGGTCACTGATCGAAGGAGTTCCGATGCTCGGATTCGTGTTGAGTCTGGCCGTGCTGGGCTGGACGCCGCAGGAGGAGGACCACAGCGAGGAGTTCGTCACTCTCTCGCATCAGCAGCTCGTGTTGTGGATCGCAAAGAACCACAAGACTCTCGACTACGCCTCGAAGGATCACCAGCGAGGCGGGGCGGCGTTGTCGCTCAAGCTCATCGAAGACCTGGACAAGTGGTTCCATCCGGAGCCTCCGCCGCCGGATCCCGGCATTCCGGATGCCACCTGGACCTGGGACGGCAAGATCTTCACGCGAGTCGCTGACGGAGCCCAGTTCACCGGCTACGAAGTCGAAGACTGGCTCGGTTCGGACTTCTGGTCCACCGCGTCGCGAAACAACCAGCCGATGCCTGGCAAGCGCCCCGGAGACGTTCTGCACGTCGGTCCGGGCACCTTCAAGTTTGGCCGTTGGACACTCCAGTACGACCTCAACATGGAGGCGATGCTCGCCTCTCGCATGAACGACAGCGTCCCGGTCGGTACTCGACTTGGCTCCGCCTTCACGCACTCCGATCGTCCCTTCACCTACCTCGACTGGGCCGACATCAACGGTGAGTCCGTGCCGTACATCCGCTACGGCAAGAACAACCGTGACATCATCAAGGGGGCGTGGACGCGTCCGAGCCAGGCGCTCTTCCGATTCAAGGACGCCAACGACAACTGGGTGGTTACGACCAATCCGAACGCCACTGTCGACACGCAGCCGCTGGAGCCGGCCTATCCCGCCTGGTTCGAGTGGGGCTATGACCCACAGACCTGGATCGTTGGCGCGGTGGACGACGACGGCAATCCGCTCACGGTCTTCGACCACACCTACCACGAGCACGTCGGCGCCTGCACCGAACGCAATCTGATTTTCCGCTCGACCGGCACCAGCAAGGGCATTTGGCAGACGGAGAACCCGATCCCGTACGACAAGGACGGGAATCGCATCCTCCTGAACTGGCCGGAGAACATGAACGCCGTTGCCTACGAGTGGCAGAGCTGGCGTGACATCGACCTCGGCAACGTCCACGTCGATGGACAGTGGAACCCGTACACCAACACCCATCCTGAGGGCGTCGGTCGATCGAAGTGGGGCGTCTTCACCTACCGCGTCGGATACAGCGCGCTCGGCAAGGACGTGCCTGGCTTCTCGTTCGTCAAAGGCTACGTCGGCGGCATCGGCTGGGAGCACGCGTTCTACCTGCACAACACCAGGGCGCTGACTCCGGAGCACTTCGCCTTCTACGCGGCCGATCTCTTCATCGAGAACTGCAAGCGCACCGCTTTCCAGTTCACCGCCCGCACCTACACCGACGAGAGCGGCAAGGACGGGAACCCGGTCGTGATCAGCCCGAAGGCCGAGGGCCCTCCTGGCCAGGGCAAGGTGCTTCTGGAGCGGATCAAGGTCCGTCGCGTCTGCCTGGAAGGGAGTGGAGGAGGCTCGGCGTTCTCGCTCAATGGCAACCACAAGGGCGAGTTCATCCTTCGAGACATCGACTGCTGGCTCGGCGATCCGAAGCTGAAGACCGACAGCATCACTGGCTGCCTCGTGGTCCACTCCGGTGGTGGTAGCGGTGAGGTCCCGGTCGAGAAGGTCACCGTCGAGGACTGCTGGTTCCGCGTCGGCGGCGTCTTCCCGGACGGAACGACGCAGAGCGGCAAGCACGCTGCCCGACGGCCCAACGTGAACATCCAGCACGTCGGCACCTTCACCATGCGGAACACCGCCATCTGGCAGGTGGACGGCGCGCGTGAGGCGATCGAGTTTCACGACGAGATCGACAAGCTGGTTCTGGACCCGCAGTGCGACGTTCGCGGAGACATCAAGTTCGGCGAGCAGGTGTGGCGGGACGAAGACGCTGACAGCAGTGGCTGGGACGACGGGAAGGCTTGGGGTGCCTTCATCGCCGAGCTGCGGGACGGCGTCGACACCAATGGGGACGGCGTCCTGGCGGCCGAGAGCGGCGTGGTCGGGGAGATCGTCCTGGAGGACTGAGCTGAGTGCCGTATCCGAAGCAAGGAATCCGAAGGTGCTCGGTGTGCGCCGCTGAGACAGAGGTGGTCCGAAAGGACCGCTGTGAGGCGTGCTACAAGTTTTGGAGGAGAAAAGGCTACGATCGGAACTCGGCTCACGCACTACCGAGGAAGAATCCGGGGCCTTGCATCCGCTGCAAGAAACCGGCGCATGTACATCGGCGAAGAACCATCAGGGGATACTGCTGGGCCTGCTACTGCTGGGTTCGGCGGCATGGGTTCTTGCCGACAGGGGAACGAAAAGGGGGAAGCCGCAGAAGCGAGTAGGTGGGTGGGGATCCAGCCCGGAATAGCGTCCGGAGGTGTCAACGGCTAGCGTGGATGATGCTTCCACGGGCCGGACGTGGTTCTTGGTCTGCGGCTTGAACGGGAGTGGCTGGCTCCCGTTCTTTTTTGCCCCGACGTTGACTAATGCGAATCACCTTGCTACGGTAGAAATCAACCAATGGTCCCGATCACGAGGACCGACCTAAACGAGCCCGAACGGGCAACCCTTTTGGAGATCCACATGTCCGCAACCGCGACCGCGTCCGCTCCCAAGCGGAAGGCGAAGGCGAAGACCGCCTCGAAGAAGAGCACCGAAGAGGCGAAGAAGAAGGCGGTGACCGTCGCCGCTCCGAAGCTGGAGACCGTGACTCTTCGCATCCAGGGCACGGCGCCCTACATGCAGAACAAGTTCTCGGCCAAGGCCCGCCAGATCATGGAGGACGCCCAGAAGGCCGGCTCCACCGCGAAGTCCAAGAAGAAGCGCGATCCCAAGGACTTCACCGAGCTGTTCGAGCAGGCCCAGCACATCGCCCACGACGGCTGGAACGGGATCCCCTGCGCCGCGTTCCGCGCTTCCATGATCGCGGCGTGCAAGCTGGTCGGCGTCGTGATGGCCCGCGCCAAGCTCGCGATCTTCATCGAGGCCGACGGCTTCGACGCCGACGACGGGACCCCCCTGGTTCGCATGCTCGGCGATCCCCCGCGTGAGCACCACGGCCACGTCCGCAACGCGTCCGGCGTCGCCGACATTCGCTCCCGCCCGATGTGGGATCCGGGCTGGCAGGCCAACGTCCGCGTGAAGTTCGACACCGACATGTTCGAACTGGACGACGTGGTCAACCTGCTCATGCGCGCCGGCCTCCAGGTGGGCATCGGCGAGGGCCGTCACGACTCCAAGAACTCCTACGGACAGGGCTTCGGCACGTTCGAGATCGTGGAAGAGGCGTGAAGCACGCTTCCATCCCGATCACTCCCCAGATCAAGGTGGAGTTGGAGAGGCTGCACGCTCAGAACGGGCACCTCGACGAGGACATCCTCATCAGGGCGTCCAAGGCGAAGCGCAACCCCCTCCACAAGCTGTTCTTCTGGGACGACGAGGAGCACGCCGCGTACCTGGGCCGCCGAGAGATCGCTCGGCAACTCATCGTCAGGGTCACGATCGAACCGCACGAAGCGGAAGAGCTGAGCTGCGAAGTCTCGGTGCGCAAGTACCACGGCACCGGAGACGGCGGCTACGCGGATCTGGGAACGGTGATGGGGACAGCGCAGCTCCGCGAGCGTCTCCTGAATCAGGCTCTGGCTGAGTTGGAATCCTTCCAGAAGCGCTACGCAACTCTGTCGGAACTCGCCGCCACGTTCGCCGAAGTCGAGAAGGTTCGCGCCTCTCGCCCGCGGCGGAAGAAGAAGGCGCGCAAGAAGAAGGCAGCCGCGCGCTCCTGAACACCAACGCCCCATCGTCGGAGACGGCGGTGGGGCTTTCTCTGCTCAAGGCGCCGCAAGTCGGAGCGGGTCGCGACGGGGGAAGGCACAACACGACAAGGCAGACATGGCAGGGCGCGGTCGGGTACGACTCTGCTCGACGGCGACTGGTAGGGCATGCTTCGGCATGGCAGACGTGGCTAGGAGTGGCCAATCGGGACTAGGAGCGGCCAGGATAGGCAGCCGTGACTAGGAGTGGCAACGATGGACACGACGAGGCTGACAAGACAAGGAATGTCCGGGCGTCTTGCGACGAGCCATGACAGGGTCTGGAGAAGCAAGGCAGACACGGATAGGCGAGCCCTGGTGCGCACCGGAACGGAGCGAACTGGCAAGGCAGACACGGCTAGGACAGGCGCGGCGGGACTAGTTCAGGCAGACAGCGCTAGGACCGGAAGGCAACACTCGACTAGGCAGACAGCGCGAGGGCCGGCTAGCCCTGGCGCGGCACGACGCGTACCGGCAGACGACGCTAGGCAGGCCGTGGACCGACTAGAACGCGGCAAGGCAGACTGCGCAGTGCAGGGCACGACGTGGAACGGAAGCACCGGACTTGGCAGGGCAGACACGACTTGTCTAGGCAAGACTTGGTCGGAAACGGCATGGAGTGGCCGACATGGCTAGACGCGGACCGATCCGGAGGCGCAAGGCGTGCCTTGGCCGGACTTGGTGTGGAACGGCAGACTCGGCTACACCTGGTGGCGCAGGGCACGACGCGGAAGACAAGGCAGTTTTGGCCAGGAGAGGCGTGGCTGTGAATGCCACGACGTGTTCTGGCGTGACAAGGCAGACTCGGCTTGCCGTGGTGTGGTACGTCACTCCACGACAGCGCAGTCAACGCGGGGCTCTCCTTGGCCCGGCTAGACCTGGTTCGACGAGGCAGACGTGGCAGGGACAGGCGGGGACGGGAATGGTTCGACGAGGACTCGCGAGGCAGACCTCGCAAGGAATGGCTCGCCGGGACGCAGCGCGACTCGACGGGGCAACGCAGTAAAGGCAAGGCACGGACGTGCTGGGAACGACGAGTTGGGGCAAGGCAGACATGGCTCTGCATCGCTGGATGCGGATCGACGGGGCTAGGCAGTCGACGCTGGACGTGGCTTCCCCACGCTTGATCAGCCCAGACGGGGCAAGGCAGACGAGGCATGGCTTTCCGGGGCCATTCGAGGTTCGATTCGTTCGCGGCACCGCAACGCAGACAGGGTACGTCATGGTGCGACTGGGTGCGGACCGGCCAGGCGAGGCAGACAAGGCACGACGGCGCGAATCTAGGAATGACCAGCCCGGGCATCGCCGACATGGTTAGGCGTGCCGAGGAGAGGTGTGACACGGAGTGTTTCGGCAGACAACGCTAGGCCAGGCGGCCTCCGACCTCACAAGGACGGGCACGCTGGCGCAAGACACGGCAGACACGACGAGGCACGGCGTAGCCGGGAAAGACGCGGACTGACGCGGTGCGACCTGGTGACGCAGACACGGCGATCCATGGTAGGGCGACTCACGACGAGTCCGGACAACGCAGACAAGGCACGGTATGGCAACCCTTGGCTCGTCTTGGCCTGCCTCGTAGTGACGCGGCAGGAATGGCATGGACGGCGAAGTACGGCTAGGCTCGGTCGGACGAGTCCTTGACTAAAAAGAATCATCTTGTACTGTCAGGGGTTCGACCAATCGAAAATGGCGGAGGAGTCTTGGTGGAGAACTCGTTCCTTCCAGTGAACTGCTGGCAGTGCAAACACTGGGCACCAACGGAGGAGTACCAGTCGTTCGGGCATCGAGAAAATCGATACCAAGCACGCGTTGGAGAGTGCGCCGTGCTGAAGAAGTACCGGATGTCGGACAAGACCGTTGCGAACAACTACTGCCAACATGCCGTTGCGGTTCGAAACGACGGGGCGGAGTTCTTTCGGAAGGGAGGCGCCTCTTCTTGAGCCAACGCAACCTCAGCATCAAGCAGTGGCTGTTCGAACACGAGTTCATCGGAGTCCCGGACCTGGTGGCTCGCAGAAAGGAGCTGACGCCGAGCGACAAGCTCGTCCTCGGGTACTTGCTGAAGTGCGTCCGTGATGCCGGAGGAGGCGCGTGCTTCCCGCGGCAGAGCCGAATCCAGGGGGCGTTGGCGCTGAGCGAGAGGACCGTTCGGAACAGCCTGGCGCGACTCGTCGAGCTGAATCTGGTGGCGAAGAGGCAGAAGAGCGGGAAGTTCGAAAACCGCCATTCCTACGAGATCGGGTCGTGGCCGGAGCACTGGCTGGAGCCCTCTGTCGAACCGGTAGCTCTTGCCGGTTCCTGAACCGGTAGCAGTTGCCGGTTCCGAAGAGGCAGGGCTTGCCGGTTCAAATAGAAGAGAAGAAGTTCAAGAGAAGAAGTTCAAGAGAACTCCTCTAAAGAGGGCTGGCGCAACGAAAGGCGAACAGCAATGAGTTGGGGAACAGCTCCAGGAGAAGCGACCACAGACCGCCTGCGCGAGGTTCTCGGGCTGACGCCCTGGACCAAGCCGATCGAGGCGTCAGTGGACGAGGGACACGCCCTGGCGAAGCTCCTGCACCGGAACCTCTCGATCGCCGAGGAGGCCGCAGGGAGCGCCAAGACGCCCTGCAAGCGTTTGCAGGACTGGAAGGCTCCAGACTTCGCTCGCTACCTCGGGAGGATGCTGGGGCTGGCCTGGGCGGGCCGAGACCTGGTGTTCCCGGACTTCGGCAAGAGCCTCGGCGTGATGCGCCGGATGTTGGTCCAGTTCAAGCCGGAGGTGGTGCGGCTGATGATCGACAACATGGTGCTGAACTGGCCCGCCGTCGTGCAGAAGTACAAGATCCGCGACTGCAACGTCCCGCACGCCGGGATCCTGTGGGGCTGGAGGGAGCCGTTCGAGCAGGACACCGCGGCCGGCGGCACCGTGAGCCCCGCGCACCGCGTGTCCGCCCTGGAGCAGGAGTGGTCCTGGTGAGCATGTGCCGCGAGTGCTGGGACCCTATCGAGCCTGAGCGCGAGAACCTCGATCCCGAAACCGAACTCTGCGCGACGTGCGCTGGGGAGCCAAGGTTCTGGTTCTGGCTCATCCCGCTCCGGCTGTTCCTCTCCTGGTTCGGCACCGTCGACAACGGCTTGATTTGCAAGCACGCTCCGAAGTTCCCGAGCTGGGCGGATCCCCACGACTACCACGTCCACAAGGGCGGTGACGGACACCCGGCTCACTTCACTACGTACACCTGCCACAAGTGCGAGCGGGAGTTCTCGATATGAGTCGTTGCACGGGGCACTGCTGCGATCCGGTTCGGCTCTCTGCCGACGTAGCGGAGAAGCTGTTCCTGGGGGAGCACGAGGATCCGGAGAAGTGGGTCGTCCAGTCGATGCTCGAAGCGGAGTGGCTTCACTTTCCCACCGGTCGGATGTACTTCAAGTGCATCTACTTCGACGAAGAGTCCCGCAACTGCACCATTTACGAGGAGCGTCCGCGTATGTGTCGCGACTACCCGTACGACGACGTGTGTGGAGAGGATGGCTGCACGATGAGCTGCTCCGATGAGTGACAAGATCCGGCGCTTCGTGGTTTGCATGGACGATCGAGAGGAGTCGGCGACCTTCGGCGAGGACGAGTATCACATCGCCTTGATGATGGCGAAGACGATGGGCGCCAGGCTGGTCGAGCTGGAATACACGAACACGGGCATGCAGCAGATCGGAGACTTCAGTGACGGGGCTGATCACGAGGACGCCGAGGGAACTGACGATCAAAGATCTTCAGAGGATCAACCTGGGGCGTAGGTACTGGGACGCAACTCTCTCCCAGATCCCAGACTCCTGCGGCTACAAGCACTCCCTCACTCGATGGATCGGATCGATCGAGGAGAACATCCAGGACGGCATCGGGATGCTTCTCTTCGGTGAGTACGGCGTGGGCAAGACCGCGGGGGCAGCGATCCTCTGCAAGGCGGTCGTGGCGCATGGTGGCACCGCGCTGTTCTGCACGGGCGCTGACCTCAAGCGCTGGACGATCGACAAGCCCGCGTTCGACGAAGAGCAGACCTACGCCGACCGAGTGCGCAAGGTCGACCTCCTGGCGATCGACGATCCCGAGCGTGGTGGGGACACAGCCTGGACCAAGGCCACGGTGGAAGAGACCGTGCGCGCCAGGACCGCGGCCAATCGAGCGACGGTCATCGCGACCAACCTGGTTCCGGGCACCAGCCTCAACGACTTCTTCGGTGAGGGCCTCATGCAGATCCTTTTGGAGGCAGTCCATCCGTGTAAGTGCGAAGGGAAGAGCTGGCGGCAGGAGAAGAAGGCGGAGATCAAGGCACGGATGGAGGGGGAATGAACATCGACTTGGAGTTCTGCTCGGCGTTGCTGACCAGCGGCAACCTCGACGAGCTGGGGCAGCAGGGGTTCAAGGACGACCTCCTCTTTGGAGAAGGCAAGCAGATCTATGGGACGATCGAGTCCCACTACACCGAGCACGGGAAGGTTCCTTCCAGGGCAGCGATCGGCGAGACCATCGGCTACGCCCTTCTCCAACACCTTCCCGAGAAGGTCGACGAGCCGGTCTCGTTCTATCTGGAGCGACTTCGCCAGCGTGCGCTCGGAGCGATGCTGTCCTCCGGACTTCAGGATGCATCGCAGCTTCTGAACGAGGGCAAGCCCGACGACGCCTACACGGGTGTGCGTGACTTGCTGGCTGCCGACGCCAGCTTTTCTCTCCAGAAGGGCCGCGGGATCGACATCATCCACGAGGTGGATGAACGCGTTGCCCAATACATCCACGCCGAGTCCCTGATGGGGGAGCCCGACGGCTGGAGAACTCCCTGGTCGATCATGGACCAGCTCACCATGGGCTGGCACCCAGGCGACCTGACGGGCTGGGTAGCTCGGATGGGAACCGGCAAGACCTGGTGTCTCTTGAAGCTCGCGCACAAGCTCTGGTTGGAGGGCTGCCGAATCCTCTTTGTCTCGATGGAGATGCCGCCGTGGCAGATCGGCCGTCGTTTCGACGCACTCGCGGCTCCGGTCCCCTTTTCAGATCTTCGGAAGGGGATGCTCTCCTCGGACATGCGCGACCGGTACTTCGAATACATCGAGAGGATCAAGAACCACAAGAATCCGTTGATGGTCTACGGTCCTCCTAGGATTCAGACGCTGTCGGACTTGGCGATGGTCATCCGCCAGCTTAGTCCCGACGTGGTCTTCGTGGACGGCGTCTATCGAATGCGCTCCGGTAAGTCGGACGATCGTTTCGTCCAGGTGATGGAGTGTGTCGAGCAGCTTAAGAACGTGTCGGTGGACCTGAACGTGGCGACTCACTTCGCGACCCAGTTCAACCGGGCCGGTGGTAAGCGATCCCAGACGGGTCGCGCGGACATGGAGGATCTGGCGTTCGCTTTTTCGATCGGATTCGAGGTCGACAACATGTTCGCGATCCACCAGAACCAGGATGACCTGGCGCGATCGATCATGGTGTTCAACGCCCTGAAGACTCGCGAGTCGAACGAGAACTACAGCGCCTTCGCCTCCCACTGGGACATCGACAACGGGAACTTCGACCAGATCGGGTACTGGGACGGGGAGCGGGTGGTGGAAGAGGTCGAATCTTTCGGCGGATACGGGTTTTGACTCCGCCTCTCGATTCAGATAGGCTGCGTTAGTCAAGGAGGTTGCTGTGCCGAAGCTTGAGCCCCCAAGGATCTACTGGAAGAAGTGCTCTTACTGCGGCAAGGAAGCCGTGGGGGTCTCGACTCCGTGTCCCGGGTGTGGTGCCAAAGAGTTCGAAGACGACAAGTCTCGGCCGCCTCTTCTCGAAGGGACGATCATTCGACGCTGATGGATGCTGACGGTATCCGCAACGCAGCTCGACGCATGGGCTGCTACAAGGTCGGTACGGGGGAAGACAACATCGTCTGCTCCTGCCCGCTTGCTCCGTGGCAGCACGAGAGCGGGACCGACAAGCACCCGGGCTGCTCGATCAAGGTCGAGCCGTCCGCACCGTCGGTGTTCTACTGCTGGTCCTGCCACGAGAAGGGCACGCTGACCCACCTGGTCCGCAAGTTGTCGACGCTGAGCAGAGACCCACTCCATCTGGAGCTTCTCCAGGAAGTTGAGAAGGCTGAGAACGGCTACGTCGAAGCGGCCCTGTCCGACGCCGCCAACCTCTACGCCCCGAAGCCCTTGGGCTGGAAGCCACCCACCGCTCCGAAGTCAGACCCTATGCTGACGCCCGAGGATCTGATCTTCCCGGAGTCGGAGATCGAGGAGCTGGTCGGTGGAGTGAACGACGGGTTCCTGGATCTGGGCTTCAGCTTGGACACCTGTCGCCGATGGGGTCTTGGCTACGACGAGTTCGGTCACCGCCAGTACTGCGAGGACTCGTCCTGCCAAGGCTGCGACCCGAGAACGATCTTCCCAATCCGGGATCTCAAGGGCAATCTGGTGGGCTGCGTCGGGCGTGCGATCCACAAGTGGCAAGCGCCTCCCTACAAGAACTACTGGAACTTCAAGAAGTCCCAGTTCCTGTACGGGGAGCACCTTGTCGACCGAAAGGATCCTCGCCCGCTGCTGGTTGTCGAAGGACCGACGGACACGCTCTGGACGGACCAGACTGGAGTCGTTCGAGTTCTCGGGCAGCTCGGCAGCTCGCTCTCACGAGTGCAGGCGGACAAGATCGAATACCTCGCGGATGGCCGGCTGGTCATCGGCGCGTTCGACAACGACAAAGCGGGGGACAAATCCTGGGGGATCTTCCAAGAGCAGTTGCTGGGCCGTGTTCCGCTGCTGCGCATGGGCTTTCCCGAGGGGTGCGATCCTCGTGATCTAGAGCAAGATGCTCTTCGAGAGTTGGTCATGTCAATGATCGGGAAACCAACGGAGACCCACGCATGAGCGGTGACTGGTACAGCAGCGGCTACGAAGAGGCCGAGAGGATTCAGGAGGAGCAGCAGCAGGCGCGGGAGAGCAGCCAAGCGGGGCGGCGATTCTTCCTCAAGGACGCCCCCGGAGACGACCCGCAGAACCCACGCAACCAAGCCCAGGTGATCATCGCCTCCGGCGTCGAGGTCGGGAACTCGGAGCCCTTCACGATCTGGGAGCACTCCTGGCCTCCCTATCAGCCGGGAGTGAAGGCTCGCCCCCAGGAGTACACCTGCACCCGCGGCATGGGTCGATGCGTCTTCTGCGAGCGTCAGGTGCCTCGCTACTTCATCGGCTTCTGGACGATGATCGACTGCCGTCAGTGGAAGGACCGCGACGGCAAGATCCACGTCAACGAGAAGAAGCTGCTCGGCGCGAAGACGGAGATGATCACCGCCTTCAAGCAGCGGCAGCAGATGCGCGACAACAACCTCTGCGGGTCCAAGTGGACGGTCTTCCGCACCGGCTCCAAGAAGGCGCGCATCGGCGACATGTGGGAGTGGATGGACCGAGTGGATCTCAGCACTCTGGTCGACGGCGACGGACAGCCCCTCGACCTGTCCCCCATCAACTACCGCGAAGTGCTCAAGCCCATCTCCGTCGAGGAGCAGGAGAAGATCCTGGAGGGCTACGCTGGCCCGAACTCCTCGGGCAACACCTCCAGCGCTGGGGCTCCTCAGAACGAGGCCCCCGGAGGCCGCACGGCGTACTGATCTGAACTGACTGGAGCGGCGTCGTCTGGCATATACACCCTCAGCCGGGCGGCGCCGCTGCTTTCTCTGGAGAGATGCGTGGAAGTTCAGAACACTTCAACCGCCGTCCACCTGTATCCGGCATCGGACATCAAGACCCGCCAGTTCTGCTTCGGCACCGACGCCGGTCTTCCGGATCCCGTAGCGCACCTGCGGCACGCGACCGAGTTCGCCCTGGACCTGGAGACCTCGTCTCTCGATCCCATCACTGGCCGCATCAAGGAGGTGCTCCTCTGCGACGGAGAGTTCTCCTGGGTCCTGAAGTTGCACGGCAAGGATGCGATGCCGTACCGCAAGAGCCTCGATGCTCTTCAGCCGCTGCTCGCCGATCCCAACAAGACGATGTACGGATGGAACCTGAAGTTCGACGTTCGGTTCCTTCTGAAGGCCGGCCTCGACGTGCGCAGCCGAATAGCCGACGGGATGATGGGTCTGAAGCTGCTGAACGAGACCTCCAGGATGGTGAGTCTCAAGGACTTCGTCCTCAAGCGGTTCGGCTACAAGATGCAGACCTTCGAAGAGAGCCAGACGCTCTTCGGAGACTGGAGGAAGTACTGCACGGACGACGCGTTCTGGACCTGGATGGCAGTGCGAGAGGGCGTGCTGCCGATGGTCCGGGAAGAGAACCTCCTCAAGCTCTGGATCGACATGGAGGGGGAGGTCACCAAGACGGTGGCCGAGATGGAGAACCGCGGCGTTCTCATCGAGCGCGGGCACCTCATGGAGATGCGCGGCAAGCTCGAAAAGAAGATGGAGGCCGCAGAGCAGCGCTGCTACGACATCGTCGGCCACAGGTGGAGCATCGGTTCTCCGCAAGCGTGCGCCCGAGCGGTGTATTGGGGACCGAACGAGACTCCCACTCCAGGTAGGGAGAACGACAAGCTTTCTCTGGACTACGCGTCGTACGGCAAGGACGGCACGCCCTCGACTTCAGAGAAGCTGTTGAAGCTCCACGAGAAGAAGGTTCCGATCATCGGAGCCATCCTCGACTTCCGCCACGCGAGAAAGGAGCTGACGACCTACGTCCTGCCGTACCTGAACGAGCACGTCGGTGCGGACGGTCGAGTCCACGCAGACTTCAAGCAGCTCGGCACCACCACGGGGCGTTTTAGTTGCTCGAAGCCGAACCTCCAGAACTGGCCTGCGCGTCCTTGGAACGGGTTCCGCAAGGCGTTCGTCGCGGAAGACGGCTCGGTCCTGATCCAGGCTGACTTCTCCCAGGTGGAGCTGAAGCTCGCGGCCTACGTGTCTGGCGACGTGGAGATGACCAAGGCGTTCACCGAGGACGGCCTCGACATTCACGAGATGACCAGACAGCGAACCCAGTGCGGCGCCCGCCGGAACGCCAAGGTGGTGAACTTCGGCCTTCTGTACATGATGAGCCCCCCTGGTCTCCGAGAGAACTTTGCTCGGTGGGGCATTGAGATCTCCGAGTCGCAGGCGGAGCAGTGGCACGCTGGGTACCACAAGGCGTATCCCGGCATGAAGAAGTACTTCAAGAGGATCTTCGACCAGGTCAAGCGCTGGGGCTACGTCGAGACGATCACCGGACGGCGGCGCCGACTTCCGAAGTCTCAGCTTCCGTTCTTCACTTTCGGCTGCAAGGAGCACCGCGAGCTGGTCAACATGCCGATCCAGGGCAGTGCCGGCGACATCATCAAGATCGCGATGCGCAACATGCATCGCAGCATCATCGAGCGCCGTGCGAAAGATCCGGTCTGGGAGCGGGTGTTCTTCCTCTCCATGATTCACGACGAGCTGGTGATGGAGTGCCCGGAGGAGATCGCCCACGAGTGCGCCGGGATGCTCAAGTGGCACTTCGAGCACGCGGTCGATCTGATGACTCCGTTCGGCAGGATCCCGATTGACGCCGATCCCTGCTTGGTCCGCACCTGGGGCGAGTCGAAGCTCGACGACAACGAGCGGATGAACGCCTACCTGGACGAGGGCATGGATCCGGAGAAGATCGCGTGGTTTGCCCGGACCATCAAGGGAGTGGCGGCGTGACTCTCGTGATGGACGAGATGTTCTGGGTGACCAAAGAGCAGGCCAACATGGCGCGGGTCCGCCACGGCCTGACGCTGGTCCAGCCTGCCAACTACTTCGACAAGACCTCACGGGACGTAGAGATTCCGCTGTGGGTCGAGGACGGGGATCTGGTGGGGCTGCCTCGTCAGTGGGGAATGCGTTGGCACGGGGCGGGGGACTGGACGGACCTCCGCTCAACCAAGACTGCAAACCTCAACCTCGTTCGTCCGATCGGCGGTCCGAAGTTCGAGCACCAGCCGATCGCGGTTCGGGCGATGTCCGATCATCTGCGGAGGGACCCGTCTGGTGGAGGCATCCTTCAGTCAGGCTGCGGCACCGGCAAGACGATCATGGCGTGTGCCGTCGCGGCCGAGCTGAAGATGCGCGTGCTCGTCCTGGTTCACAAGGAGTTTCTTGCCAGGCAGTGGCGTGCGGCGGCTCGGGAGTGGTTGGGCTTGCCTGAGGACCAGATCGGCCATGTCCAGCAGGACGTGTGCAAGTTCAAGCAGTGCTCGTTCGTCACGGCGATGGTGCAATCGTTTGCAGAGCGCGACTACCCAGCCGAGTTGTTCACCCATTTCGGCCTGACGATCTTCGACGAGGTCCATCGGCACGCAGCCCCGACTTGGTGCGAGGGGTTCAAGCGCTGCCGATCGAAGTATCGGCTCGGGCTCTCGGCCACGCCGCGGAGGGCGGACGGGCTGGAGGGAGCTTTCTGGCACCACATCGGAGACGTTGCCCACGTCGTCGATACTCCGGAGAGGATGACACCTCTGGTTCTCAAGCTGACGGTGCCCCAGCTCTGCCCGGAGATGAAGGACCGGTTCGGACGCCCGCTCGAAGCTACGATGCTCTCGCGGCTCTGCGGCGTGGGCACCAAGAAGGTGCCTGGGAAGAAGCAGAAGATCAGTGTCCCGAAGCCGAACGACGGATCGATCAAGCGCAACCTGATCATCGCCAGGGAGATCGCCTGCGCGGCGAAGGCCGGCCGGAAGATCATCGTGCTGTCGGATCGGATCGCTCACCTCCAGCAGCTCCGCGAGATCGTCGAGAAGCGCGGGGCATTCCTCCACGACTACTACGTGGGTGGCCGGAAGCCGGAGGAGCTGCGCGCGGCCGAGGGAGCCCAGATCCTGTGGGCGACGTGGGGCATGGCTCAGGAGGGCCTAGACATCCCCGCCCTGGACACGCTCGTGATGGCGACTCCCAAGACCGACGTGGAGCAGGCCGCCGGCCGGGTGCTGCGCTACCACTCAGACAAGAAGGCTCCGTTCGTGGTCGACGTTGTCGATCCGTTCTCGGTGTTCCAGAAGAAGTGGGAGCGCCGAGCGAGCTGGTACGAAGGACAAGGGTTCGAAATCCGCTCCCAGGCGGCCCTCGCGCAGGACTGAAGTTCCTCTTGACTAATTCAAATTCCCGCGTATAGTCAGCCCCTGAACGGCTTTCTATGTGCGGCTACAACCGGAGGCAGGAGCCTTGGCCGAGGGCAAGGATCAGCGGAACTACTACTCGAAGTGGTACCAGGACAACAAGGAGAAGCTCGCTAAGCGGCGGAAGAAGAAGTACCGATCCGATCCGGATCACGCCGAGAAGCAGCGAGACCGTGTTCGTGCCGGCTACCAGTCCCGAACGGACGAGAGAACCGCGACCAAGCTGGCCCGGTTGGAGCGCCGCAAGAAGGAAGAGGCCGAGAAGGTTGGTCGAAGCATCAACTCTCGGATCGTCGAGGTCGAAGGAGATCCAGTCGAGGTGTTCTCGACAGGGGCGTTGACCATTCGGTTGGGCATCGCTCCGGATACTCTCCGAAGGAAGTGGCACGCGGAGGAGATCATTCCCGAAGCGACGTTCAAGGACGACAGCGGGCGCCGATGGTACTCGCAAGCCTACTTGGACTTCATGGAGAGGATGATGTACGACGTGTGGATCCACAGCCGTAGCTTGGAGGAGTTCTCCGCGGAAGTCCACGAGAGGTGGGAAGCAGTGAATGAGTGACGAAAAGCCAGAGGCAGCCCGAGTCAGCGTCACGGTCAGAGGACCAGAAGAAGGAGAAGAGTACAGCATGAGCGATCCCGTCTATGTGGACGCCGTCCCGTTCGGAATGGGGACCGGAAGCCACGACACCGCCAGGTTCAACGTCGGCCGAGGCATGACGATCAACCTCGGCGGCTACTCCACCGCGCGTGTCGATGTCGGCCTGGAGATGCCGATTCACGTCCAGGATCTGGACCGTGGCGTCGCCTGGGTCGACGCGTTCGTGAAGGATCGGATCAAGACCGAGGTCGACGCGATCGTTGCCCGGACCGGCAAGGACCCGGGAGTCCGCTGATGGGGCTCCCTCCTGAGGTGGCCAAGGCCATCAAGGCGGTGAACAAGAAGTTCGGCGGCAGCGACGACTCCGGCGTAGCCGTCGTCGCCTCAGGAGACTTGCACGCAAACGTACCGAGGTTTCGAACCGGGATCTTCTCTCTCGACATGGCGACGGGAGGGGGGATCCCGAAGTACCGTTTCACCAGGATCGTCGGCCCCTACTCGGCCGGCAAGTCCGCCATCGCAACCCGCGTCGTCGGCAACATGCACGCCGAGGATCCCGAGAGCCTGTGTCTCTGGATCGACGCGGAGGGATCCTGGACGAACGAGTGGTCCGCCGTGTTTGGCGTGGACCTGGATCGAGTCGTGGTTGCTCGTCCCGAGACCGGTGAGTCCGGCATCGACATGGTCAAGGCGTTCCTCCAGACGGGAGTCTTCGACCTCGTGGTGGTGGATTCGATCGCCGCCCTGGTTCCGCAGCGCGAGATCGACACGTCTGCCGAGGACGCCAACATGGCGATCCAGGCTCGCATGATGAACCGGGCCATGCGCGAGTGGGTGGGGATGTCCAACAGCCTCCGCTCGCGGGACGGCGCCAAGCAGCCCACCTTCATCCTCATCAACCAGGTGCGCGAGTCGATGGACCAGTACGTCATGGAGGTCACTCCGGGCGGCAAGGGCCAGGACTTCGCATCCTCCCTGGACATCCGCGTCGAGCGCAAGAAGCTCATCACGGACAAGGGCAAGATGAAGGGCCTCGACGCTCACGCGGAGGCGGTGGGCAATCCGGTGGCGGCTCTGAGCCAATTCCTCGTGAAGAAGTCCAAGGTCAGTCCTTCCGGTCGTGCGGGCACGTTCACGCTCTACTTCGACGAAGGCAACGGCCGGAAGAAGGGGACCGTGGAGTGTGTGGATGCGCTTTTCGAGTACTCCATGCGTCTCGGGGCCATGTCCAAGGTCGGTGGGTCCTACGTGGTGACTTCGACGGGCGAGGTTCTCACCACCAAGAAGGACGAGGTGCTCCAGATCATCACCCAGAAGTCGGACGTGGCGAATGCTCTGGCGGACGATGTCTTGAGGAAGCTGGAGCATGGTGAGGAAGAAGCAGTCGCCGCTGGAGAGGCCGAGCAAACGGACCCCCTTCTCGCTCAGTCCGGACAAGCTTCATGAGATCCACGAGGAAGAGGCTTCGGACCGACTGAGCCACCGGAAGACCGCAGCGTCTGGGGCTCGTCCGCTGTCGAAGTCGGACAGCGTCGGTGAAGACGACCGCTGCGAGATGAAGGCGACTTCCAAGAAGTCGATGTCAGTGAAGCTGGAGTGGCTGGAGAAGATCACGCGAGAAGCGTTGGAGACCGACCGGTTTCCGATTCTCCAGATTCGATTCGAACAAGCGCAGCTCGCTGACAAGGACTGGGTCCTGATAGAGCTGCCCCAATACGTGGAGATGCGTGACGCATGGGCAGCCAGGCAGGAGAAGTGAGCGGTGACTGGGCGGACTACGTCGCGAGTTTCAATCCCGAGGTCACCGTCTCCAAGCACCGCACTGATCTGCTGATCAAGAAGGTCTGCAAGTACCTGGACGAGCGCCCCAGTAAGCCTCGGTCGCCGGGTTTCCACGTCTCCCAGATGTACGACTACTGCCCGCGGCAGAAGGTGTTGATGGACCGCGCTCCGGAGGGCACCCACAAGCCGCTCTGGGATCCCGACGCTGCTCTCCACGTCACCATGGACGTGGGCACGGCGATCCACTCCTGGTTCCAGGACGAGATTCTCGGTCCGGCGGGACTGCTCCTGGGCAAGTGGGCCTTCCAGTACACTCGCGACGAGACGTGGTACCGGCACGGAAGGAAGCCCGACGAAGAGGAGGGTCTTTGGACCTACGTCGAGCCGTCGATGCGCATGGCGGTCGAGGGAGTGCCGGACGAGGACAAGTGGCACCTGACCGGTAGCTGCGACGGCCTCCTGGTGACGAGGAAGGCTCTCGAAGCTAAGTCCTGTGGTCCCACCGCCTGGCCCAACCTGATCAAGGGCTACGAGCGCCTCCACCTCGTCGAGGACTGGACCACGGCGTGCGGCGATTCCACCATCAACGGCAAGAGCGTCCGATTGGAGGACAAGTACGCTCGTGGGCACGCCTTCCAGCTCAAGATCTACATGGAAGGCATCGATCCCATGGAGAGCACGGGCGGGGAGCTGGAGGAGATCGAGTCCGGCGTCGTCTTCTACATCGACAAGACCACCCGTGCTCACAAGGGCGCCAAGGGGGAGACGGGGACGGGGGCTCCGTTCCAGGAGTTCGAGCTGAAGCGCGACACCGCGTGCATCGACGCAGCCAAGGACAAGATCCGGGCGACGTACGAGGCGGAGCAGGACGGTGAGTCGTTGCCCTTCGGCGTGTGCCAGAGCAGGACGTGCTGGAAGGCCAAGGACTGCCCGGTGGCGAACGAGTGCTTCGCGGCGAGCGACGGGGGTCCTCGCTGATGGGAAAGAAGCGAAAGAACTCCCGCAACATCGGGGCTTCCTTCGAGAACGAGGTGAAGAAGGCGCTGAACGCTTGGGGCCAGGGCAACTGGGAGTTCCAGCGGGCCAAGGGCGGCAGCGACGAGCGGATGATCGGCGACATCCTCGCGGTGCCTGACCAGTGCCGCCGGGAGTTCCCCTTTCAGGTCGAGGCGCGGAAGAATGAGGAGTACTCCGCGGAGGGCCTGATCGACGCCAGCAACTCGGACATGATGGACTCGTGTGCGATCGTCCGTTGGATGCTGGAGAAGGAGGAGCTGTCGCGGTCGGGCAAGCCGATCTGGTTCGTCATGAAGAAGAATCACGTCGCCCCTCGGATCATGATGCGCGACGCGACCTGGTCGCTCATCGCTTCGATCGTAGGGTATCCGCAGACCTCGTGGGTCGAGGCTCGGGGGGCAGACGGAGACGTTCTGATCCTGACCCACTTCAACGACTTCTTGGACTTTTTGGACCCGAACACCTTGGGGGAGCTATGGCCGACCTGAAGACCAAGCTCTGGGACGCAGCCGAGAGCAGGTACGGCGACCGACGCAAGCGTAGCGTCGTGCGCATGCTGACGGAGATGCGGCTGTCCGGGCTCAGCATCACGGAGATGGCGGCACGGTTCGGTTGTCCCGCGACCTCCATCCAGTATTGGATCTACAAGTTGGGCGTCAAGGCGCCCAAGTCACGACCCACCAAGGTGTCGCGTGCCGTAGCCTGGTTGGGGTTCGAGAGTGAGGGCGCCTACTTCATCGCGCGCTCCTCTTCGTCGTTCCCGACGATGGCTGAAGAGCTGGACGTGTGCGAGGCGACTGTTCGGTTGGCCTACAAGAACTTCCGAGAGAACTACCGAGGCATCAAGAAATGAGCGACGGCGAGACGGTGATCGTGGAGGGGAAGGTCATCACGACCGAGGACCGCGACAAGACGCGCTCCGACGTGGTGAACGCCGTGCAGATGGTCGAGATGAGCTACATGCGTCTCGGGGGTCTCCTGTACCGAGTGAAGCACGGCCAGTACTTCGTCGACTGGGGCTACGAGAGCTTCGAGGAGTACGTCGAGACCGAGCTGAGCTTCAAGTCTCGGAAGGCGGCTTACCACATCAACATCTGGAACCGCCTGTTCCTGGAGCTGGGTGTGAAGGAGGCCCAGCTCGAAGGCATCGGTTGGTCGAAGTCAGCGGCTCTGACTCGGGTGGTCGACGCGGAGAACCTGACGCTCTGGCTGTCGCTGGCCAGGGAGCTGTCTTTCCGGGACTTGTCCGAGAGGATCGACGCCGCTCTCAAGGCCGCGAAGGAAGAGGAGTTCGAGCCCGAGGAAGGTCCCGAGGGGGAGGAGAGTGAGGAGACTCCGGGCGTCGGCGAGGGCGTCATCCAGCAGACGGAGCCCTTCCTGGTCCGTGTGTATCCGGAGCAGAAAGGCAACATCGAGCGGGTGATGGACGCCGCTCGGGAGACGGCCTCCAGCGACAAGGCCGGCCATCTCTTCGAGTGCATCTGCCTGGACTACCTGGCCCGCCAGGACGGGGCTTCGAAGCTCCCGGACGACCTCCAGTGGTGGACTGGGGAGATGAAGCAGCGCTTCCCGAAGGACCACGTTCTGGTGTTCAAGGACGGGGACGATCTGAGGGACAAGCTCCAGGCGATGCTGGACAATCTCAACGACTGAATTTCTGGTTGACTAATCCAACTACTCGGGTACATTCACTTCCATGACGACCGAAGAACGCCACCCAAACGATGTTCCCCCGTCGGGACACACCATCCCGATGCCCGAACTGAAGCCGAAGTCCGACGAAGACTGGCTCGGGGCGGAAGTACGGGGAAAGCTGTTGGAGGCGGTGGTTCGCGCTCTCGAAGAGGGGGCCAACGACGACGCCGTCGACAAGACCGCAGTCCGAGTTCTCGAAGCGATCGAGGCCGTCTCGGCTGCGGAGGGGGAGCGCCTCACCAAGATCGGAGAGCAGCTTCACGGGACCGGCAAGGTGATGGAGCTGTTCGCTCAGGTTCTTCGGTGATCTCGGAAGAGATCTGGGTGGCGAAGAGGATCGACGACGAAGTGGCGAAGACTCAGACTTTCTACTTGGCGATCCAGGGGGAGGGCAAGGTCCAGAAGTGGGTCGGTCCTCTCGACCACTCTGCTCCGATGAAGATGGAGATGGAGTACCAGATCGACGGGGAGCAGTGCTCGTGCCCCGCGCACAAATTCAATGGGACGTGCAAGCACCTCGGGATGTACCACGACAAGCCGTCCGGAGATGGCGTGCCGATGACGCTCGTCATGAAGGCGGTTGCTAGAATGCAGGGGCAGCTCCAGGGAGACAGCAACTATGCCTCCCACGTCGCTGGGATCGACCGCAACGACCAGGACCAGGCGGTGCTCCTGAGGATGACGACGACGAACCCAGACTACCGGGGCCGCAAGCACGTAGGTCCGGTTCTCTGCCAGTCAGGAGACGAGGAGCCGAAGAAGCTCATCGTTCAGATCGAAGGAGTGGAAGGATGAACTACGAAGCGGCCCTCAAGGTGCTGGAGCAGGCCAGGGACTACGCCCTGGAGCACGGCAGCATCACTGGAACCCTCTACGGTCAGGACGGCGAGGTCTGCGGCCTCGGCGCTCTGAACAAGGCGTTCTCGCAGACGGAGACCAAGGAGCACCTGAAGGCTCTGGAGGTCGGACGGAAGCGGGTGGCGGACGGCGGCTACGGGGGAAACCGCCTGACGAACTTCATGGACCAGCTCTGCCAGGAGCTGTGCGGCCACAACATCCCGTCCTACAACGACCACCAGAGCACTTCCCCGAACACGGCGGCGGACACGCTCACCAAGGTCATCGCCGCGGTGAAGAAGAAGATCGGCGACGATGGTCCGGTCCAGAGCAAGACGCCGTCCCACGTCAAGGACAAGGAGTGGACCCTCGGAGACATCTTCGAGGCCCAGGGCGCCACCACGGCGCAGTCCGACGTGTCGACGCTCGCCGACGAGATGCTCCAGCAGCTCGCCAACCCGACCGAGTTCGAACTGTGCGAGGCTCCGCGAGAGCTGCCGGCGGAGGAGCACGTCGCCGACGATGGATCTCGCTGACCAACCACTCGCCGACGACATCCGAGCCTGCACCCTTTGCGTAGACCGCGAGGGGTGCGGGGCTCTCGGAACCCGGCCGGTCCCTGGGCTCGGTCCTAAGGACGCCAAGGTCGTGGCGGTGGCTCGCAACCCAGGCTTCGACGAGGATTCTTCGGGCAAGCCACTCCAAGGACCGTCCGGCAAGCTGTTCGACCGGATGATGCACTTCTGGGGGTTCCCGAGGGAGACGATCGGCACCGTCAACGTGATGGGGTGTTTCACCAAGCAGCCGACCAATCGTCCTCCGACCGAGCTGGAGATCGAGAACTGCTCCCCCTGGTTCGAGCGGCAGCTATCGTGGTTTGAGAACAAGAAAGTCGTCATCGCCATGGGGCGGGAGGCGATCAAGGCGACCGTCGGCCACTGCGCGAGCAAGCTGGACGAGATCGTCGGGCAGACGTTTGCAGCGGCACCTCGCCCGGGGAGGAAGCTCGGATGGGTCGTGATCCCCACCTGGCATCCGTCCTATCTGATCCGCTGCGAGACCGGGTCTCCTCTCGACCAGCGCAGGCTGGCCAAGTACCGGGAGTACGAGGCTCCGCAGATCAAGGAGCGGTTGGCCCAGTTGACGGCCGACCGTGATTCCGCAGAGAATTCAAAGAGGCCCCGGCAGTTGGGCCTGTTCGGCGATGACGAATCCGCCTGGTGATCGCGCAGGGCAATCTCGCTACATCGCGGAGCAGGTCGCTGCCTGGTCCAAGAGCTACGGGCTGAGCAGAAAGCAGCTTGCCCGGCTCGCTTCCACGAGCGAACACGCAATCAACCAACTGATGAATCCAGAGTCACCCGTCCCGTGTTGGCGGCTGTACCGGAAGATTGTGTACCGACTCAAGACCCTCAGGCGAAGGGAACAAGAATGACCAGGCATGTGATGCTCGTCCTCGACGAGAGCAGTTCGATCCACTCCTGCGGCATGACCGAGGAGATTCGATCCAGTACCAACGACCAGATCCAGGCCGCCAAGGAGGCGTCCGAGAAGGGCGAAGACGTGCGCGTCTGGGTCGTCACCTTCGGCGACCGCGTGCGCTTCCTCTACGAAGACCTTCCGGCTCAGGACGTGCCGGAGATCTCGGATCAGTACCGTCCGGGGGGCATGACCGCGCTGAACGACGGGATGGGCCTCGCTGCCCGTCGAGTTAGCGGCGCGATGGACGCCGCCCGAACCGAGCGGGAGAACGCGCTCAAGGCCGCGCAGGACGCGAAGGACGAGGAGCTTTCGGCCAAGCTGGCGCGTGAGCTGGAGGAGGGAGACAAGGCCCTCGTGGTCGTGATGACCGACGGCGAGGAGAACAACTCCCAGGAGTTCCGAGACAAGCGCAAGCTGGCGGCCCTCATGAAGGAATTCCAGGACGCTGGCCACGTCCTCACGCTCCAGGGCTGCGACCAGAACTACCTGGAGAACTTCGCGGCGGAGGTCAACCTCGGCAAGGGAGCGATCGGCGTCTACAACATGACCAAGGGCAGCAACGCCTGCCGCAGCGCGGGCACCATGAATGTGGTGTCGAACTTCGCTGCCGGCGTCAACCTGAACAGCGCCGACGTGTACAACACGGGAGGAGTCGTCTGGAACGCGACCGGTGATCCTCCGGCCGAGGGCGAGCAGAAGGTCGACGCCGAGGGCAACGTGCAGATCGGACTGGGGGAGGCCGTCGCTGGCTCGGACGCCTCCAACCAGGAGTAGGACGAGGACGCGGGACCAGGACCGGCGGGCTGCTCGGGCGGATAGGGCCCCGGGCAGCCCTCTTTTTGGTTTTGGTCTTGACTAAGGGCTATAGTCGTGTATATTGAGGCGCATCACCAACCAGGAAACGCGCAAAGGGGGTCACGATGGTTCGAGTTGCTTCATCGGCAAGGCGTGGCGAGACGATCACCACGGACCTGGCGGACATGGAGATCCTCCATCTCCTGAAGGAGCGAGGCGGGTGGAACGACTTTGCTAATTCGATCTTCGAGAAGCTCTCTCGGCACTTGGTCCCGGAAGCGCACAACATGCGGAACCCGGGGCGGTTCTCTCAAGAGCAGTGGTTCTGGGCGGTGAAGCTCGCCGAGCAGCAGCGCGTGAGCCAGAAGGAGCAGGCTGCGGTCGACCAGAAGTACGGCGACCAGCCGTTCCCGATGATCCTGGAGCTGATGCAGAACGCGACCAGGAACTTGAAGTACCCGAAGCTTCTCCTCCGACTGATGCGGAACGACAAGCCCTACCTCGTGCGGCTTTCCCTGGCGGGCTCGAAGTCGGCCATCGCCGGTTCGGTCAAGGTGCAGGCTCACGAGGAGAAGACCTCTCGCGACAAGCCGGTGTGGTTCGGTGCGATCATCGACCGGACCAAGGGCAACGCTCAGGATCACGAGTGCCAGTACTGCTACCCAGATCCATGCGTCCACCCGTCGATCTTCCATCCGGGCCGAGCTGCCAGCAGGATGTGTACGACGCGCTCTGCGAGATGGAGAGGGATCCGCTGCGGGTCATCCGCGAGTACGGAAAGATCACCTCTCGGTGCTGCTTCTGCAACTTGGAGCTGACGACCGAGGAGAGCATCCAGGCTGGCTACGGGCCGGTCTGTGCCAAGAACTTCGGATTGCCGTGGGGCAACACCGAGCAGGGCTCCATCGGGGCCTTCACCTCAGACCTGGAGTTTGGATCGTGAGCGACGGGGAAGCCACTCGGGAGCCCAAGTATCCCGAGATCGAGGCGCAACTGACCGGCGAGGACGGCAACGCTTTTTTCATCATCGGTCGAGTGGCTCAGAAGATGAGGGGCGGAGGCGTGCCCAAGGACGAGGTCGAGGAGTTCACCAGCGAAGCGATGGCCGGAGACTACAGTCACGTCCTTCGAATCTGCGCCAAGTGGGTGACGGTGCTCTGATGGCCACTACTCTGAGTTCCGCGCGAGTCGACGAGATCATCCGCGACTGCCTCTACAACGATGACGAGCTGATCGACGGAAACCCTCCGGAGAACGCAGTCATCGTCGAGGGCATCACCCGAACCTTCGGACTCCATCCTGGCCGGCTGGAGGGCTGGAGGGACGCGGTCAAGGAGATGCTCAGAGGTCTCCCGGACGGCTTCCGCGAGGGCTACTCGTTCTTGGCGGCAGCGTTCGACAAGGAGGGCCGGCACTGGGCGGAGCACCCGACGATGGAGGTGCTGTTCGTGCTCGGGATGGGCCTGGAACTCGTGGAGTCCTGCGCTCCCAGAGGGATGTGGCAGATGCTTCCCGGGGGCATGCCCTACTACAAGGTGACCGTCTGATGCGGGAGTTCATGCAAGGGAACGACTGGGAGTGGCAAGACCTCGGATGCCTCGCACACACTGCGCTGCGAAAGCGCTGCGACAGCTCCGCCACCTCGGTGATGTACAACCTCGTCCAGGTCGGCTCCTTGGAGTGGGAGCTGTACCTTCGGTGCTTGGCCAACTTGGTGCGCCCCCACCAGGATACGCTGACCGCGGAGGGCATCATCCGGACCATGAAGCAGATGTCCGACAACGGCCCGGTGGAGATCGCGCGTTGGTCGATGGTCGGGGCCGAGGACAGGGAAAGGCGCGACGCGTATGACGCAGCGCGCAAGATGTTCGCGCAGGGAAGCGAGGAGTATGGGGCCAAGCCTCGCATGTCCCTCCTGAGCGCGATGCTCTGCACGACGGACATGTTCGACGACAACGACTGGCTGGGGTTCGTGTCCTACTGGTATCCGGAGTGATCTGATGAGCTACACCACGAAATTCTCCGGATGCTTCCGGTTCGATCGCGAGCTGAAGGCCGCCGAAGCTGCCTACCTCGTCGAGCTGGCCAGTGTCCGGCACGACCGCGAGAGGTACCCGGGCGTCTACTGCGCGTGGGTTCTGACCGAAGACCGCACCGGGCTGGAGGCGGACGAGAACGCGGACACCGAGTACGTTGCGTGGCTGCACCACCTGGTCGACAAGGTCTTCGAGCTGTGGGACCTGGGCATCAGTGGCGAGGTGGCCTGGCAGGGCGAGGAGATGGGCGACGTCGGCGTCATCCGCGTCAAGGACAACGAGATCACCGTCGTGAATGGAGAGCATCCTGTCGAGGTACCGGAAGGTTCGGACCAGGGGGAGGAGCCGTATCCGCCACTCCAGCCGTTGGACCTGAGCCCCTTCCGAGGTGGCATTCAGGTGCCCCGGTTCCGGAGCAACGCGATCGTCGACAAGCTTCTGGAGGACGGCCCGTTCGACATGAACGCTATCGCGTTGTGGGACGTGCCGGACGAAGACCGGGAGCAGTTCGCGATGCTGATCGGGTACTCGATCTCTGGCTTCGCCGAGCTGAGCTATGTCCGAGAGGAGACGGTGAAGCGAGCAGGGAAGGTGGCGCGCGAGAGGCTGCCGGACTTCCCGAAGCTCTGGTACGAAGACGACGAAGCTCTCGCGGACTGGAAGGCTGAAGACGAATGATCCTTGCGCTGAGCACCGGATGGACCGTGGTTCTGTCGGCCGTGGGCGCGGTGACGCTGGTGTGGCTGTTCTTGGTGTGGGCTTCGCTGAAGACCCTCTTCATCAAGGCGCTGCCTCTGAACCACAAGCCTTCGTTCCTGATCCGCGTGGTCGGGAACGTTACCAACTGGGCCGACGGGCATCGGTGCGACAAGTGCGGCTACACGATGCACCACCTGGACAAGGAGTTCCACAAGAGGTGTCCGGGGTGCGGCCACGACCAGTGGACCAAGGTACTGGTACGCTGGGTCATCAATCACTGGGAGACGAGAGATCTCCCTCAGAAGAGCGGAGACTGAGTAGATGGGCGGAAAGACGTTGCTCGCAGTGGTGGGCGTGGGCCTGCTGGTGCTGATCCCGGCGTGCGGAGTGATCAAGCTCGTCGGCGGCTGGTTCGGCGAGGCCGCGACGGTGGCGCAGGAGGAGTTCGGTCCGCGTGCCCTCCTTCAGAAGTACGAGTCCTTCAAGGACATGCACGCCCAGCTCGCGGCGAAGCAGGCCAACATCAAGGCCCAGCAGGGCAAGATCAAGGGCCTGGAAGACGCCTACGAAGGCGAGTCGCGCAAGGACTGGGACCGTGTCGACAAGCAGCAGCACTCGCAGTGGTTGGCCGAGATGGATGGCCAGAAGCTGAACTTCAACAACCTCGCGGCCCAGTACAACGCGGCCATGGCCAAGCTCAACTACAAGTTCTGCAACGTCGGAACCTTGCCGGAAGGCGCTACCGAGCCTCTGCCTCGGGAGTACGCGCCGTACATCGTCCAGTGAGCCGGCGCGGATACCGCTTCACGCTCGTCGAACTGCTGATCGTGCTGGCCATCCTCGGCATCATCGCGGCGATTGCGTTCGCTACGATCACCGGTTCCGATCCTTCCACCGTGGGAGGGCTCCAGGATTGAGCGACAGCGATTCCAGTGGGTCGGCGACGGGCGCGTTCTTGGCGCTCGTGATCCTCGCGATTCTCATCGCGTTGATCGTCGCCTTGACCAATGACGTTCCGGTCGAGACCACGCAGACGGGGCTTCCCCCATGAGATACCGAGGAAGGAGAGGGCGGATGAGCAGGAGCAGCTCTTCGGGCGACGGCTTCAAGATCATCGTCCGTCTGGGAATCTTGATCACGCTGACCGTGTTCGGCGTGACGCAGTGCGGAGGAGACGAGGACCAGATCGGCTGGGATCCTCGGTCGCTCCTCACCGACGAAGGAACACACGACAACGGCGGTCCCCTCAAGGACTGATCCAACCCAACCAATCAAGGAGAAGGACCCGTGCAGAACCTGTTTCGTGACAACCCCCGCTTGAAGTACATCCTCGGGATCGGAGCCGTGCTCGCCCTGGTGATCTTCACTGTCTCGTGCGACGGCAACTCCGCCAAGAACATCGCTCCCAAGTCGACCAGCGGCGTCCACAAGGCGACGGCGACGGTGGAGGTGAACTCCGAGGGCAAGACGCTGGAGCAGGAGAACATCCTCAAGCGTCTCGACAACAACGACGATCCCGGTGAGGTCAAGCACCTCTACGTCATCTCGGCTTTCAGCGGCGACGTGATCCTCTACTCGACCGTCCAGGGCAAGGTGACCAGCTCCGGCAAGCGCCTGTCTCCCTACGAGGGGCACTACACCAGGACCAGTCAGACCGACGGTTCGATCAACTACGGCCAGAAGTTCTCCGGGGACCTTCGGACCTACGAGATGCTCCAGGACGACGGCACCTACGGCAGCAGCGTCCCGTACATCTACTGGTACGACGTGCGCGGCGTCGAGCACCAGCACTACCCGTCCGGCGGGCAGATCATCCACCTCGCCGACGCGCCGATGGCCTGGCCGAAGATCATCCTCAACCTCGAAGAGAGCTGATCGCTCGACAACTTCACTTCGCCCACCGGGGTGCTCGCGGGATTCCTTTTCCTCCTCGCGGGTGCCCCGGCCTTTTTGGAGAGAGTCATGGGCATGAGCACCCACGTCGCGCTGCTGCGTGACCGGAACGATCCCGAGCATCAGAAGAAGGTGGCGGTCCTGCGCTCCTGCGTCGCGGCGAAGATCGCCCCGCCGGAGGAGATCCAGGAGTACTTCGAGGACACCTGCGACGAAGACCTCCCCCTGGAGGTGGACTTCAAGCCTCGGCGGTGGAGAGACCAGGACGGGATGCGCGAGGGATTCGAGGTGGACCTGAGCGAGCTGCCCCCTGGCGTGAAGACCATCCGGTTCTACAACTCGTACTGATCCGCCTCAGATTACGGGAAAAGCGGATTTTCAAAAATTGGCGGCGGACCAATTTTCGAAATTCCAATTGACTAAGGGATCTCGTCTAGGTACAGTCTATTCCTCTTGAGACGAGGCTTTTGGCCGAGGAGACCATGATGAAGTACTTCCACATTCGCACTCTTGTGGGGACCGACGCGGAGATCTCTGCGAGTCTCGCCGCCGGAGGGCAAGAGTTGGTTCAGCGCCGGCATTCACGCATTCTCGCGACCGTTGCGGTCGAGCGTGTCGAGTACGGCAGCTCGGGGGATCCGGCGTTGGCGTTCGGCGTGTCCCTTTGTTCCCGGGAGGACACTCCCAGTCGGATGGTGGGGCGTCAGTACGCGAGCAAGTACTTGAACGCCATGCTTGGCCGGCTCGACGATCATCGAGAGCGAGGCAATTGGGAAGAGTCCCCGGGACTCGGCCAGCAGGATGTCGTCCACCACGCGTTCATCATCCCTCCGCTCAAGACTCTGACGCAGGCGGCACTGACGGAGTTCTTCCTGACTCGGAAGGCCCCGAACTGGTCGTTGTACATGGGGAAGTCTCCCTTCGACACGATCGAGTACATCGCTCGTGCGTCGGTCGAAATGCTCTGTCCGGAGCATTCTCAGTCATGACCGGAACGCCGCACACAGAGACCCGGCTCGACCGCGTCGGTCGACGGCTCGGGTGGATGGCTGTGGGGGCTGGTTTGTTGGCGGTCGTGATCTGGATCTTCCCGCCGGCCGGTCTCCTGTCGGACTACGAGGACCGGGGCGTTGTCGAGATCCCGGAGATGCCTCCGGCGCACCAGCACCCGTCGACCATCCTCAGCTCCGGCATCATGGAGTACGACTCCAATGGCTGCTACATCGTGCAGCCCGGCGACAACCTGATCGACATCGGACGGCGTTCTGGAATCCCGTGGCGAGACATCGCTGCGGTGAACGGACTCGAAGACCCGTACCCGATTTACGTCGGCCAGCGACTCGCCATTCCGTAAGCACCACCCAAGGGGAACCATGCGCTACCTCATCATCACCAACGAAGGCGAGGCGGACCCTTACGAGTTCGAGCTTCTGGGGGCCAGCACCAGCCGGTCGGACCAAGCGAAGATCGGGTTCTTCGGGACGGGCTCGAAGTACGGAGCCGCCCGCCTCCTCCGCGACGGATCTCGTCCCTGGGTGCTGATCGGCGACCACTCTCAGCTCCACTGGTACACGTCCAAGCTGCAAGTCCGCGGTCAGGACCAGCACCGCGTCGGAATCACGCTGGACTACCGAGACGGCATGAAGGTCGCGAGGAGCGTCCCGACCTCGCTGACTCTCGACGTGGCGCCGCACTGGCAACTCTGGATGGCCATTCGGGAGTTCCTCTGCAACGCGATCGACGGCGGCAACGCCGAGGTCGGCCAGGTGGAGTGCGCTGCGGATGTCGAGTCGATCCGCCAGCTCCGCCAGTCGGGCAAGACCCGCGTTCTGATCCCGATGACTTCGGCGGTGTCCGCGGTCTGGGCGGAGCGCAACCGGTACTTCCGTCTGTTTGATGAGAGCCCGATCGCGACGACCAACTCCGGCCGTCTGTTGTCGCGGGCCAAGCCGGAGGGAACGCGGATCTACCGCCAAGGCATCCTGGTCAAGGAGCTGGAGGTCGAGGGCCTCTGGGACTACGACCTCAACTTCATCACGTTGACCGAGGACCGAGGCGCCAGCGACTGGGACGTGAAGTGGGAGTGCGTCAGGCTGCTGAACGAGGCCCCCGTCTCGATCAAGGATCGAGTCCTCCGCGAGATGAAGCCGTGGGAGAAGTCGATCGTTGATCCGCAGTTCCACCGGATGTCGGGTTCCTGGGCGGAAGCCCTGGGAGACCGCATGGTGGTGGGAGATGCCGAGCAGGCGTGCTTCGGCGACCGGATGGGCCTGCGCCCGCGAGTCCACGTCCCCGACACCTGGAGCAAGGCGCTCGGTGCGGTGCCGGAGGTCAAGACGGCGACCAAGACCTTCGACGTTGGGCCCAAGGGCTCTCCGGCGGCGATGTTCATCCTCAACGGCGTGCAGCGCGGGACCTTGCACCGAGCGGTGGAGGTCGTGAACGAGTTCGCGGAGTCGGTCGGCCAGCCGGGCCTGTCCATGGAGGTGGTTCGAGCGGTTCGGTTCGACGATCCGGGCATCCTCGGCAAGTACGATGCCGACAAGGACACGGTGCTGATTTCGGGGCCTGGCCTGGATCGAGGGCTCAAGGACGTGATCAAGACCGTCCTCGAAGAGTGGGCTCACAAGACGAGCCAGCACGAGGACTTCACTCGGGAGTTCCAGGAGTTCATGCTGGGCCTCCTGGTCACGCAGATTCAGATGGGTCGCGGGGAGGTGTGGTGATGGAGCAGCCGGTCGGAGTGGGCATCTTCCACGAGTACGCCCAGGTGGTGTCCGACAAGCCGTCGGTCAAGGAGGAGAAGCCGGCAACCGTCTCCACGGAGGCGATCCCGGCCGACCAGACCAAGCGGTGGGTGTTCTGCCTGCGGAAGATGGGCTACACGCCGGGCCTGCTGATCTCGGCCTTCGTGAAGGAGTTGCGCCTCGGACACGAGCCGGGGGCTCTCTACTGGTTGGAAGTGTGGCGGCGCACCGCGTTGGAGTGCGAGAAGCTCCGGCGAGAGCTGCTGGACACCAAAGACGACCTCCCCCTGGAAGCGGGCCAGGACTACGCTCAGATCCTCCGATCGGTGCCGAAGGTGCTTCTGCACCATGCGCTGGAAGAGGGACTTCCCTCGTACACGGTCACTTACTTCGTGGCGCTGGATCAGTCGACGGAGGCGCTGAACTCTTCGACGTTCCGGCATTCTCTGACGCACGGGGTAACGAATTTCTGCCAGGCGCCGAAGTTCTGGGAGTCCAACAAGGGACGTGCGACGGAGATCGCTTCTCGTCGAGCGGAGCGTATGGCAAAGGCGGCGTTCGACGATCCGTCCAAGGCGATTCCAATTCCTCCGTACGCGATCGACGCCACGACGGACCAGGGCAAGAAGAAGATGCAGGCCGGAGAGGCGATCGACGATCGGTTCAGCGGAACGGCGACCGGTAGGACCAAGATGTCGATGCACTTCGCCAAGTTCGGCTGCCTCAGTCCCGAGAAGAGGGACTCCGACTACGGATGGTCTGGGCAGTCGTCCGATCCGACCGAGGACCACAACGTCAACCTCCGCATGGTGGAGAAGTCCGAGGTCGAAGGAATGGAGCGAGAGGACTTTCCTTTCGGCGCCAACGTAGGAAATCCGGACGAGCCCTTCTGACTTGTTGCAAGTGGTGCGGGCGCAGTAGTTTGTGGTCTTCGAAACAAGTCGATTCGATCCTTGACGAAGAATAAAGCGCTGGCTACGGTGATCCCTCCGAAACGGACGTTTCCGTTCGGACGCACGCGTGCAACACCCAACCAAGGAGATCCAGAATGGGTCAGACGAAGTCCGCTCCGAAGGCGGATCCGGGAGCCGGCGGCGGTGCCGCTGCGGCCCCCAAGCCCAGCAAGGCCAAGGCGAAGACTCGCAAGCCCTCTTCCTACGGCGTCTACGTCAAGGCGCAGGTTGATGCCGCCGCAGTACGCGCGGCCTTCGAGGGCACCGATCCCGAGGAGATGCCGGTCGATCTGCCCCAGGACGGCAAGGTCGAGGTGCTTCTGGCCGTCCCGGTGAAGGGCGCCGACCAGAAGGCTCTCCAGGGCGCGGTCCGCAAGCACGCGGAGACCCGTGCCGAGGGCGTCAAGTACCACATGGCCCGCCACCTCGGCGCGCTGTCGGTCGAGACCCGCACCGTCTCCAAGGTCAACCTGTCCTGACCAACTAACTCGTTGTGATCCTCCGGTTGGAGTCTTTCCCTCCCCAACCGCCATCTCTGATCGGCAGGACCCACAGATACGAGCCCGGGGCCCTCTCCCTCCGACGAGGGAGAGGGCTCCACCTTTTCTAGCGGAGATCGACCATGTGCGTTGGAGGTGTCGTCGTCGGACTGGAGAAGAAGGACGACCGTCCAGGCGATGTTCGAGTCACCGTCGCAGAGCCGATTCGTCGGCGAGGCCGCCCGCCCCGCCTGGACGTGGCGAACGCGACCGCGGTCTGGGTGGAGGAGCGTCCGATCCGTCTGGGGGACCAGTTGTGGTGGCAGGGGGCGTTCGCGATGTGGACCCCTCAGGAGGCGCACGCCGACGTGATGCCTGACCGCAGAGGCGGAGTCGACTACGACATCCAGATCCCTCGGAAGGGTTACAGCCACGAGGGCGAGGTGAACGAGGGCTTCGTTGCGGAGTGGACCGAGTGATGCGCGTGATCGTGACGGGAAGTCGAGACTGGTCGGATTCCAACCTCATCCACAAGGTTCTTTCGGAGCTTCCGAAGGATGCTACGGTGGTTCACGGTGACTGCCGCGGGGCCGACAAGATGGCCGACGTACTGGCGCGCGAGCTGGGCCTGACGGTCGAGCCGCACCCAGCCTCCTGGCGCACCGACGGGTGGGCCGCCGGCCCTGAGCGAAACCAGAAGATGGTGGACCTCGGCGCTGATCGAGTCCTTGCTTTCCACGCGAACCTGCGGGGGAGCAAGGGCACCAAGGATTGCGTCAACCGCGCGCGATCCAAGCGGATTCCCGTTCTGGTCTATGGCGACACCAGCGGCTACCTGGAGCCACGTCACGATGGACAGCAAGGGCTCTTCTGATTGGTGCAGAGTCTGTAGGGGAACAGGGAAGTCGCCCGGCCTTTGGGACCACGGGCAGAAGTGCCGTCACTGCAAGGGCACCGGAGATCGCACGAAGCGCGTGTTCGTCCTACACCCGCCCGATCCCCCAGAGTCGGATGACTCTCAGTCGTCGCCCTGATATCCTTCGTCGGTCGGCAGGAACTCCCGGGAGCGGAGCCCTGCCTCGTTTGCCGGCCTAGGCGTCCTCGGTCAGGAGAAGTTCATGGGAACACAGATCGTCCAGCCAATCCCGATCCCATTGGATCTGGTGGACCTCGACCCACTGAACCCGAACGAGATGACCGATGGCGTCTTCCAGTCCTTCTGCGAGGCTATCGAGAAACAGGGCTTCGACGAACCGCCGCAGATCGTGCCACTGGATCGGGAATCGTACGAAGCTCTCGGACACGAAGACTACGTTGCAAACGAGAAGCGATTCCGAGTCGTCGGTGGGAACCATAGGATCAAAGCCTGCCGGGCCCTAGGAATCGATCCCGTTCCGTGCGTGGTGAAGGACTGGGACGAGGAAGAAGCCGCGATCCAGCTCATCGCGCGCAACCAGAGGACGGGCAACTGGAACAACAAGAAGTTCACCGAGTTCGTCCGAGAGAGGTTGCAGGGAGTTCCTTCTGTCGATCGTTGGCAGGTGCTTGGGTTCTCTTCGGAGAAGGAGTACCTGAGCCACATCGTCAAACAGCGCAAGTCCGAAGAGATCGTTGACGAGCTGGAGCCCGAAGTCCAGCCAGAGGTCGCGGCTACCGACAACCTGTCGGCGATGCTGGCCGAGATCTTGGCGGAGAGTGGCGGCACAGTCGAGCAGTGCTACGTTGCGTTCGCGTGGAAGAAGAAGGTCCACCTTCTGATCAGCATGAACGAGGAGCTGAAGGAGAAGCTTGCTCCAATCATTGCCGAGCTGGAGTCGACCGGCCGAGACGCCAACGACTTCTTCCTGGAGCTGCTGGCCCTTCGAGACGAGGTGGAATCCTGATGCCCGAGTACACCTTCCAGTGCCAGGATTCGGACTGCGCCGAGATCATGATCGTCGAGTGCGCGATGTCGGACACCGCGGCGCGAGACACGCGGAACCTTCATTGCCCGAAATGCCTCAAAGAGGTCCGGCGAGTATTCGAGCACCAGGTTCCCGTCGTCGGCGAGGCGGAGCCCCAGGCGGAGCAGGTCTATGAAACGCTCCCCAACGGACAGGTCAACGTCGGCCGCCTCGGGACCGACAAGGGCAACGACATCAAGCGAAGGATCGAGAAGCGCGCCGACGAGGCGTACGTCAAGAGGCAGTGGGACGGGTAGAATTCGGGCCGGAGGGATTCGATGGCCCACCTGAGCAAACTTGAGGGACCCACCCACTTCTGTGGACTGCTGATCGCCGATACCGGGTCGGAGTTCGACTTCCGGGCGGCGTCGCGGCTGTGGTTGCCCACTGCGACGGGATCTCCGCTGGCGCACACCGTTCCGGACGGCGTCAGCGAGGGGATGATCGACTACCTCTCCACCCAGGGCGTCTTCGTCTACGACGGGACCGCCGACCGGTGGATGAGCCTCCTCCAGGGCGGGCACCACACCGACCAGGTCACGCGAGCCCCGCGGATGTGGGTCGGCCCGTCGGACCCTCCCTGGACGGACCAGGAAGGCGACCTTTGGGCTGACACTACGTCGCCCCTCACGCTCAAGATCTATGACGGATCGTCGTGGGGCGCCATTACGTCCGGCGGTGGTGGGGGCGTTTCCGATCACGGCGCGCTTACCGGCCTCGGTGACGACGATCACAGCATCTATGCGCTGCTCGCTGGTCGTTCTGGCGGCCAGACGCTGGTCGGCGGCACGGACGCGGGCGACGACCTGACGCTCCAGAGCACGTCGAACGCGACCAAGGGTCAGATCTACTTCGGGGCGATCACGAGCCCCTTCGACCAGATGGTGTTTCGCGAAGACACCGGGCGGCTGGGCATCGCAGTGCCGGTTCCGAACGAGCGAATCACGCTCGACGGAGCGATCTCGTTCGCCGAGGAGTCGACCTCCCCGTCCGGGATCTCCTCGACCTCTGGCTACGGCAAGGTCTACGTCGCGCAGGACGGTCGGCCTCGTTTTCTGGACTCTTCAGGAACTGAGTTCGACCTCCTCCACCACGGTGCTGCTGTGCAAGCGTCTGCACCGGATCCAGTCACGGGGAAGCTGTGGTTGGACACCTCGGCGACGGGTTCGATCGGGCGTACGGTCACGATTCGTACGGTCACGGCGGACACTACGCTGGTTGACTCGGACGTGGTCGTCCTGTGCAACGGAACCTCGCCTGGGATCACGATCACTCTCCCCACTGCGGTTGGGCGGGAAGGAAAGATCTTCTACGTCAAGAAGATCGATAGCTCCGGGAACTCGGTGACTATTGAGGGGGACGGCTCAGAGACGATCGACAACCAGTTGTTTCAGCTTCTCTCCTCTCAATACGACGCTGTCGAGGTCGTTTCCGACGGCTCTGAGTGGTGGATCATCTGATGCCTGTTCTCAAGGTCTACGACGGCACGCAGTGGGTGGAGGTGCCGATCGGCGCGTCGGACCACGGAGATCTGACGGGCCTGTCTGACGATGACCACACGCAGTACGCGTTGTTGGCGGGCCGCGCAGGCGGGCAGACTCTCACTGGAGGCACCAACGGTACAAACGACCTGACTCTGGTGAGCACCTCCGCGGGCTCCAAGGGACAGATCTTTCTTGGCGCCGCGACGGTCCATCGGGGGAATTTTGACGAGAGCAGTGGTGCGTTGAATCTTGGCGGTACTGCCGCTGGCGTGGAGCGCATGGAAGTCAACGGGGCCATCGCTCTCAAGGAAGTCACGGGGATTGAGTCCTCTCCGTCGGGCACCAGCGGCTACGGCAAGCTGTTCTGTCGATCCAGCGACAATGACCTGGTCTACGTGAAGGAAGACAGTACGGAGATCAACCTCCTCGAACATGGGGAGATGGATGGACTCACGACGGCCGACGACCACACCCAATACGCCCTCCTGGCCGGCCGAGGCACCGGCTCCGGGCAGACACTCAACGGAGGCTTGGTCAACGGCACGCTCACGCTCACCAGCACGCTCGCGGGTACTCCAGGAGGCATCTACTTCGGCGCTCCGGGAAGCCCTGACATCCAGTCGGTCTTCTCGGACATCAACGGCTGGTGGGGGATCGGTACGACGAATCCGCAGGATCGCCTGACGATCGATGGGGCGACCGCGATCTTGAGCAGCTCGGCGCCGACGGATCCGAGCGCGGGGCACGTCAAGCTCTACGCCCCCACGAGCGACGACACGGTGAACTTGGTGATCCCGAGTTCTCCGGTGCAGGACATCGACCTGCGCAATCACGGGACTCTGAAGAACCTCACGAGTGCGGACGACCATACGCAGTACGTCCACAACACCAACGCCCGCACGATCACAGCCCAGCACACGTTCAACGCGGCTGGATCTCCCGCTCCGATCGCGCCTTTCGCTATCGGCGCAAACTCAACCGACGCACTGGTGAGTGGTCTGAACGCCGACCAGGTGGACGGTCTCGACGCGATCCAGTTCGCCCTGGCCAACGGTACGCGACCTTCTTGGGCGCAATCGGCGACTGCTCCCCTTAGTCCCAGCAACGGCGACGCTTGGTATCGGACGACGGGCAAGCGGAAGCTGTTCATCTACAACGGGAGTGTGAGTCCGGGTCGTTGGGAGGCTCAAGAGTCGATCATGATCAACGGCTCTCGATTGGACAATCCGGCAAGCAACGGGGACTGGATCGGCTTCCACCGAATCAACGCGCTGTCGGCGAATGGGCGAGGTTGGATTCTTCCGTTCGACGCCTTGATCTTTTCGATGGGGATCGCAAGCAATGCGTCTCCCAACTTGGGAACCCATAGCGTCGACTTGCGGGTAGACAGTGCAGATGTACATACGGTGTCGTGGCCGAACGACGGCAGCGACAACTATGCGGAAGAGACCACAGATCTTGTCATTGGCGCCGAGGCGCCCTTCCGCTGCCAGATCAACGTCGGAACCGGCACAGCTCCGTCGTTGGTTCGAGTGTTCCTCATGTGCCGAGAAGTGGTGACGGTATGAGCGACATCCCTGAAGGCTGGGAGGCGAAGGAGAAGGATCCTCAGACCCAGCAAGACAAAGTAGACCAGCGCCGCGCGAAGGTGGTCCACTACCAGCGTGCCGGCATGAACGTCGGGCAGATCGCGAAGGCCCTCGGTGTCCATCGCAACACGGTGAGCAAGGATCTCAAGGAGATCCGTCAGGAGCACCGCACGCGCGCCACTGAGATCGAGGCGTACGATGAGTTGGGCCAGCACATCGCCTTCCTGGAGAACGTGGCCAACGAGGCGATGGTCGACTACTCCGCGGCAGAGGCCGGTAGTTCTGCACGAGCTACCTTTCTGAACACCGCCATGAAGGCCAGGAAGGCGATCGTCGACCTCCAGACCGAGACGGGGCTCCTGCCGAAGGTGAATCCGGCGATGGCCCGGGCCGAGGTCCAGGCTGTGGCCAAGATGTCGGACAGCGAGCTGGAAAAGCGGAAGGAGGAGGTTCTGCGGAGGTTGAAGGAGAGCCAGGACAACGGGTCCTCGGAGCCGGTCTCCATCTCGCCGCAGAGAAAAACCTCTTGACTAAGCGTTGGTGTCGTGGTATGGTATCAGCACACTATGACATCGGCGAGGAGGTGCTGGATGGGCGCGAAGGTGAAGACGAAGACAAAGACTTTCACGGCGAAGGTGCGGCTGGTGTCATCCCGAGTGGTGGCGATCACCGGCCCCTGGAAGTTCGATGGTACTCCTCAGCAGATGCTGGAGGCGGTGCTCGGCAAGGAAGAGGAGGGGCTGGCGGCGACCGCCGAGGGCTCCAGCATGCTCCTCATGGTGGTTTCTCAGCACGCCTCGTCCTACGAGGGAGAGCCGCTGACGGCGGACTACGTCCAGCGCGGCGTCCTCCTGTCGTTCGACGCGGAGTGATTCTTCACTTGACTAACTGAGGTCGTCGCCGTAAGGTAGGCGGCCAATGGAGGGGCGCTGTGGTCTTCCCAGTTTCGGTGATGCCCAGATTTCGTCCGGAGTTGATTCCGGATCTGGAAGGACTGTGGTGGGCAGGGAGGAACGGCGAGTTCGCTGTCCTCTTCGACGGGCAGGTGGGACTGGAGATCAAGCGTCTTCGGGACCGGAGTCCGAAGAAGAACCATCAGCGCAACTTTACGGACGACGACCATCCGGCCTATCGGGTGGGTTTGACTCTGGACGCAGCGCAAGGTGGTCCGTGGACCACGCTGATTCCGACGATAGCGGCGCATCGCTACGGCGACGAAAACAGCAACGGACCACAGCACTACAGCAACCTGATGTTCTTCAAGGAGTCCATCGTTCTCGATGGCGAGTTCACACTTTTCAACGTGATCGCGAACAGCCGAAACAACGACGGGCTCTACGACATCTGGGGCAACGACCCAGGAAACTACGTCGGCATGCGGTGCTCCAGGCACGATCGCCTAGACACTGGCAAGATCCTGATGCGGATCGGTGCGGGCAACAGCTTGGAGGAGGTGGCCTCGAATCTACCGTCAGGACCACTCCTCTTGGAGATCACGAGGAACGAGTCCGACGAGATCCATGTCATCGCCAACGGGACTCCGGTCACGTCGGCGACTCCAGTCCCTATCTCTGGGACGCTGATTCTGGAGGGAGTTGGGTACGACTACGTGGGTAGTTCCCAGTTCGACGAATACCGATGGGTGGACATGGTGGTCAAGGGACGGCTGTCCCAGGAGAACCGGGTGGCCAACCGCAACTACTGGAACAACATCTTCCAAGCCTACTGACGAAGGGAGTCGATCTCATGGGCTACAACAGCCTGCTGTTCATCTGCAACGACGTGCGCAGCGAGATCGACAAGGACCCAGCGGCTTGGTGGGAGCGTGCCAGGGCGTCTCTCCAGGGATACGACGGGGATCTCCCGAGCAGTTTCGGCTTCGGCCGGTCCGCCAATGGCTTCCAGGCTGTCTGGAACCAGCACGCCGACCTGACCGCGATGGTCCTGGTCGGCGGCAACCACGCGACGGTGGTCGGCAGCACGTGCAATCAGGGTCGCCATCACGACGAGGAAGACATGGTCGCCGCCTGCAAGGCGATCCTGGAGAAGCGCGGTTACACGATTCGAAAACGACCGAAGAGGAGGGCCTGATGTTCGGAGAACTTCTGTCTGACGCGCTTTCGGCGCCCTTCCAGATCGCCAAGATCCCGGGGCACCTGCTCAAGGAGATCGGCAGCTCGATCGATCCTGACGACGACGTGGCGATTCGGTCTCTCGCGGAGTCCATCTGCGAGGTCACCGACATGCCTCTGGACGCGGCCATCCGGGCCATCAAGGACTCACTGGGGAACTGACCCATGCTCACGCTCGCTTTCTGTCTGTTCCAGCAGTTCACGGTCATCCAGGACGATCCGTCCGCGGACTACCAGTACCTCCAGGAGGCGCTCGACGCCGTGCCGGAGGGCTCGACGCTGCTGCTCTACGGCGACCACCAGGCCGAGTACTCCCGGAACCCGAACGGTCGGTGGGACTCCTTCGAGATCACCAAGTCCGTCCGCATCGTGGGTGCCGAGGACGACGTGGAGATCTTCTCGGCGACCAGCGACAACTGCGGTGCTGCCCTGTGGGTCGATGATCCAGACGGCACCGTGCTGCTGAACAACCTCTCCCTGGTCGGCAACGCCCGAGAGATGTCGGAGACCGAGCATCACCACGGACTGCGTGTCGAAAGCGTTGATCGCATCCGGCTGCGCTGGTGCCAGGTCGAGGCCGGTCACTACATGGAGTATGACGAGCCCGAGTACGGTGTCTGTGCGGCCTACTTCAAGCAGGCGAACCTTGCGATTGCAGACGTTTGCAGCTTCCAGGGCGGTAGGGGCGACGCGCTGGGCTACGACGAGGGCGCCGAGCGCGACTGGTACGCCGCGGGCGGTGGTGGGGCCGGCATCATCTCCTACGCCCAGGTGCTGTACCTGAACCGTTCCCTGGTGTGCGGTGGGTTCGGTGGGGCGATCAAGATGATGACCGCCTACGACGGCAGCGACGACGTGATCAGTGGCGACGGGGGCGCGGGCATTGTGTGTCGAGCCGGCGGCGTCTACTACGAGACCAACTGCCGAGTGATCGGCGGCGGAGCTGGCCGGGTGTTCGATCCTTACACCGACGAGGAGTACGTCGACCAAGGGGATCTCCGCCACGGCAGTCGAGGAAAGCGGAGCACGGGCAACGTGGTCCCCTTGCTTGGGTGGAAGTGATGAATCGACGGGGGTTTCTCAGGTCGTTGGCGTCGGTGTGCGTGATGGCGTACTCGATGGCGTACGACGTGCCCGTGGCGAAGTCCGAGACGTTGCCGGATCCCGATCCGGAGCCCAGGGTTCTCGGGACGGAGTGGCAGTTGGAGGGCTTCAGCCTGCATCCCGATGGGAGTTGGGAGTCACAAGGCCCCGTGGAGTTGACGCCGCACTTGCGGGAGATCCTCGACCAAGCTGCGTGGGGCAGGCCCAAGACCGAAGAAGAACTGCGCGTCGCCGAAGACGATCGGATGGTCGCGCAGATGAAGCGGGGGAGAGCACGATACGCATGAACGGAGGTGGGGAGTGCTGAAGAGGCTGGCGGAGTGGTGGAGGAACAGGAAGAACGACGGCGACGACATGAAGCTGTCGGCACCTCCGGAGGACGAGGACGAGTACTGCGCGGATGAGGATCCCCTCCTGGAGGCGGTGGCTTTGCGCGCCTGGCACCAGGGGAGTGGGTGTGTCGTCGGCGAGCGTCACGATGACGGCTCGGTGACGATCCGCAGCTACCCAGACGATGGGCCGGACGAAGAAGAAGACTGAAGACCGCGGGCTCGTAGCCCGCTTCGAACACAGGAGAAGTACATGCTGTCGATCTTGATGGCCTGGTGCATCGGCGCCGGGATCCCGGGGCAGTCCGCCCATGATGATGAGATGCTGGCCTACCGAGGGATCGAGACCGCTGCGGTCGTCCCGCAGAACGACGTGATCGAGCCGTGGGACTACATCTCCGGCCCTCATGATCCCGGACCGATCACCTTCTGCGGCTACCTGTCGGGGAGTGGAAGCTGGCTCTGCGACACCGTCCCCAACAGCGAGTGTGGCGTGAAGTTCCGCATCTCGACGCCGATGGGCCCTGCGTGGATCACCTACTTCCGCGACGATTGCGACGGCTACAGCGGTGCCTTGGCCTACGAGGACTCGACGACCAACGACCGCTGGCACATCCAGAACTTCGACTCGGCTTCGATGTCGTTCAACTCTCCCGTTTCGCCCATGTTCTGGGGCCTGCCTTCCACCTCCGAGACCGAGTACTCCATGGAAGGGGAAGAGTCGATTTTCGACTCGACCACGATCCAGGCCACCGACGTGCTCGACATGTACCCGTTGGAGGGGTGCTGCGGGTGGCGCAACGCCGATCCTCCTCTTCACACGGAGGGCTGGGTCTGCTTCGATTCGACGAACGAGGAGTGCGCCATCGTCGTCATCACCGACGTGGGGGTTCCCGGCAAGGCGATGCGTCGAGAGTTCACTCGGGATGACTGCGACGGCAATCTCATCGCCCACAAGTCCACTCCGAGCACCTGGGCCATCTCCAGCTACGACAGTGCCACGGCGAGCCTCGTTCCGTGGACCTCCCCCGAGGTTCCCGAGGGGTTCGTGGCCGACGACCCGCTATACATGGAGATCCCCAAGGCGGATGTCCTCGACTGGGAGATCCCCGGAGAGGAGGGTGGCGGAATCTCCTGCGCCGAGCTGATCGCCTACGGGGCCATCATCTGGTGCAACATCGACGAAGAGATCCCCTGCTACGTCAAGATCTACACCGACATCGGCGTGTCAGGCAAGGCGCTCTGTCGAACCTTCTCTCGGTGGGAGTGTGACAACAAGGCTCTCGTCGACCTCGCCAACATGAACCTCCCCGACATCAGGATCCTCGACTACGACGACATCACCGCTCAGATCGTGGATTGGCCGCTATGACCATCGAGCAAGCCTTTCCGCGACTCATGTCGGGAGAGATCCTGACCGACCACCAGGGCGACCAGTGGCGGGCGTCTTCTGACGGGCTCACCGTGCAGGTGAGGTCAGACTCCCTGGCTGAGGGCGTGTGGTTCAGCGCCAACAACCTCGACCGATCCAGTTTCTCTGTGGAGGACGACTGATGTTCGTCGCGGAGCCTCTCTATCAGTACCGAGCTGTCGTCGATCGTGTCGTGGACGGGGACACCGTCGATGTCACGATCGACCTCGGCCTCGGCGTTCACAAGAAGGAGCGGCTCCGCCTGGCGGGCATTAACCGCCCCGGAGGTTCGGGGCAAGGAACGAGAGGATGGCTTGCGTTCCTTGGCTTGGCTTGCAGAGAGGGTTCTCAATCGAGACGTGATCATCGAGACCGACAAGGACAAGGAAGGCAAGTACGGACGGTACATCGCCAAGATCCATGTGCAGACTCCCGGCGGTTGGCTTGACGTTAACCGCTGGATCGTGGACGAGGGACACGCCGTCGAGAAGGAGTATTGATGGACGTTCCTAACCCAGGCTCCGACGAAGCTGTTGCTGCGGGGTGTTTGTGCCCGGTCATCGACAACGGTCGGGGCCGAGGGTACCGGGGCGGCGTGAAGGACGAGCAAGGCCGGACGCTCTTCGTGTTCAACGCGGCGTGCCCGGTACACAATCCGCCGGCTCCGACGTGAGAGCCGACGGACGACTGCTGCGAGGCGTGACTTCGTGGAAGAAAAGCCGCACGAACGACTCCTCCGATTGGCCCAGGTGCTTCACTGGATGGGCAAGTACACGGAGGCGAACGAAGTGACCGGGCTCGCAATTTGGGCCCAGCAACAGGGGATCGAAAGCCACGACGAACTCATGGCGATCCTCAGACCCGATCTTCACAAGGGAGACTGACATGCATTGACAGCAAGGCGAAGTTCTTCGAGAAGGCGCCCGTGAAGTCAGAGGTGGCGGGCAAGTCACCGACGGGTAAGTACAGCCTGACGATCAACGAGTACGAGACCAAGAAGGGCTGCTGGAACTACAGCGAGGGCGTGCTGTTCCGCGGCTCCGAAGTGGTCTCCCGAGTTCAGCGGAACTATCACCGCTTTCCCTTCTCGTGGCTGAAGCAAGGCGATGAGGAGTACCTGGTCTGCGGTGAGGACTACCAAGGCCAGACGGTCGTCCGATGCTCCGACGGAGAGCGGGTCGACTACAAGCCGGACTCGGTGAAGAACGGCTTTGGGTTCTGTTGGGTGCAGCACGGGCCCGACAACGACGACCACACCGTGATCAAGGTGGAAGGCTGCTACTGGGCCTGCCCCTACGAGATCCGCAGGTACGACTGCTCCGACCCGATGGCGCTGCCGTACCCGATGCTCGAAAAGCGGGATCTGCGACGCGCGTGCGAAGAGCCCATCGACCGGAAGTGTCCGAAGTGCGAGGCTGTTCTTTGGAAGGACAGCGACGAGACGTGGGACGGGTGGGAGACCTACGTCTACTGCTCCAACGACGACTGCGACTACGACGAGGACGAAGACTGATGCATTGACAGCAGCGTGATCATCTCTCGGCCGAAGGGCTGACTGGGAACCAAAGCGTGGGCCATCGTGAGTGGCTCCGAGCTGTTCCGAGTGACCTTCAGCCGCTCCCTCGCGGAGCACATACTTGACCGAGCCGGCCCGGATTACTCCCTGGACCGGATCTCCCTCCGCCTGGGGGAGGAATTGGGCCCCTACTCAGAGAGCCCCTCTGGCCTGTATGCTCTGGTGAGCCGGGCGAAGGGCAAGATCCTCCGAGTCACGCTGCACAAGGAGTGCTCGTGGTTCATGCAGGACGAAAGCAGGGCTGTGTGCGGAGTGTGGCTGGAATGAGCGGTGACGTGCAGACGCCAGAGACGGTTGAGTCCAGGCAGGCGCAGCAGATCTTCGAGCTGCGCCGCGCCATCGACTTGCTCTGGAATCACACTGACCGGAGCAAGTTCACTCCAGAGTTTGGGGAGCGTGTCGAGCGTCTGTTGTTGGAGCAGGACGATGAGTAAGACGAAGGACTACTGGCTGAAGGTGGGCCGGCGCCAGTTCGACGGCTGGTGCAAGCACCTTCGTCCTTACAGCCGTCGTGTGGCGTGGAAGAAGACGCGCCAGGCGCAGGCCAAGGAGCTGCGGAGAGGCGACCATGAGTAGGGCCAAGCATCGCCGACCTCGGAAGTCGGTTCGCTGCACCCTCTGCACGCCGTACCGGTGGATGGGGAACAGCTCCGGTCGGTTCAAGAAGCCGCCGCCTCCTTCCAGCTTCGACGAGTTCGTGGATTCGCAGGTTTCGTACCCGACGATCCCGTTCAAGATCCGGACGGACGAGGATCCGTTCGGCGCCCTGGAGTCTGCGCGAGCTGACGATAGAGCCGACAAGATGCACGCGTGGGAAGAGGAGCACATGGCTCCTGAGTTCGTGTACGAGGGCACGAGGGAGGACTTCGGCGCTCGCACCAACCACGGGTACAAGAAGCGCAAGAAGACTCGACCGTTCGCGATCGAAGTTCGGTACACCGACGATTACGCCGAGCGAAGTGCTTGGGCTCGACGCGACGGAGGAGTGAACTGGAAGCTGTACAGGAGGTACGCCACGGAGAGGGGCCGGGACGATGCGCTGCGAGCGCTGAGCAAAGGCTTCTGGGCGCGGCACCACCTGTACCGCGCAGCATCCTGAAGACCAAGCGCGCACTGCTAGGGCCAGGGGGCGAGAGTAATGACCTTGCCTTGGTCGGGTTCGAATCCCGATGCGCGCGCCTGGGGTTGTAGCTCAGCAGGACAGAGCAGGCGGTTCCTAACCGTCAGGTCGATGGTTCGAGTCCATCCAATCCCACCACTTTCAAACCACGTTGGGGTGCAGCCCCGGGAGGGGAATCTGGACTCCGACCCAGAAGGGGCGAGGCTCTGAGACACGGCCTTGCCCCTTCTCTTTTCAGTGAGAGGACCGATGCGAAAGGCTCCAGGTAACCTAGTGATTCTTGCGGCAGCAGACGTGTCGTTGGGAACTCGGATCGAGTACGACGGTGCGGTGTACGAGTCGAGGTCCGGCGATCTGTGGGGCAGGAGCAACAAGGGTCGTCACTGGGCCTGCTTGAGCGGTGAAGCCAGGGGGCTCACGCGAGACGGCAACCGGCACCTGGTCTACAGTCCCGACGGAGCGAAGATGGAGGCAGGGACGTGAGTCTGAAGCCGAGCCCCGAGATGGTGTCCTACATGGAGGACAGCGATCCGAAGCTGGACTTCATCGTGTTCGAGGGTGGTCTGATGGACGACTTCACGTACTACATCAAACGAGGGGACTCCAAGGTGGAGTTCTGGCATGGTAGGGAGCCTGAGGGGGATCCGGACGAGGTCTACCTAGACTCAGGCCAGACAGACGGAGAAGCGCGCGTGTTCAAGATCGTGGAGGAAGCCTGAGGGCAGGAAGAAGTGCGTGCAGTGTGGCGGTGAGGGAGTGCTGAGCAGAATCAACCCGAAGTACGAAGGGGAGTTCCACTTCATGCCGCCGGACGATTACGTTCTTCTGTCGACTTGCGAAGACTGCGACGGTATTGGAGTGCGGCAGAGGCACAAGAAAAAGAAACCCGGAATTACTGTGACCGATTCGACAGAGCAGCGTCACTAAGAGTAGGGTAAGATCCGTCTCGGTTGGGTTTCGGTGTTCGTTCCTGCTCACGGAGGACTCTTCGCCGAGTTCTTTCCTCCCTGGCTGACAACGAGCCGGTGCCAAGCGCTTCGCCGCGCGGAAGAGGGAGAGGTGTCGCTGCGCCTCTCCCTTCTCTTTGCCAAGACATTGACTAACGCGTTCCTACGTGATATCGAAAGTCTCGACTGAACAGGAGGTGTAGGTGGGCGCGATCAGAGCAGCGGCCTTGAAGGTCTGGAAGCATCCGGAGTCGGTGCAGCGCGTGGCGGTGGCTTTGGTCGAAGAGCATCCGCAGATGGTTCGCGTGAACAAGGAGACCGACCTGGACGACGAGGCGGTCTTCTACGCGGACATCCTCGACGCTCCCGTTCCAGGGGACCTTCGTCCCTGTGAGGACACCATCGCACAGATCTCGTGGGACACCAGCCTGCGTCTTTTTCTGTTGCGCGAAGCGAAGAGGGTGGGGCCCGAGGCAGACAGGGCCGCGCGGCTCACCTGGGCAGACGCGAAGCGCCAGTCGCTGGAGAATCTGAAGCAGATTCCGGCTGGCCTCGTCATGATCGGAGTACTGGTCGGAGCCGCCTGCTTGGTTAGGTGGCTGACCGGGTTCTAGGGAGAAGGAATTGAGCACTCGCTGTCAGATCTGCGTTCACGACAAGAGCGAGAAGGTGACGCTCTACCGTCACTGCGACGGGTATCCAGAAGCCCCTGGCGTCGTCGGCGACATCAAGAAGATCTTCGATGGGATGGGGGAGTCGTGGCACAAGACGCGGGCGGGCTACGTCGCGTCCAACTTCTGCGCCTTCAGTCCCGACGGCATCCAGCCGCTCGGCTACCACGACCTCCACGGCGACATCGAGTTCTACTACAAGGTCGACGTGAACCAGTCCCCGTGGAAGGTCAAGGTGTTCGGTGGGGGCTACGGTAGCAGCATGGAGAATCTGCTGTTCGAGTTCGACGCCGACTCTCCTCCGGACGACGCGACGATGCTCGCGACCTATCAATAACCCGATGAGTGACGAGCTGGTCCACCGCAGCGGCACCCACGGCATGATCATCGCCCTGAAGAAGCCGGAGTCCGGCGAGGGGCCTTACGAGTACGCCTGCGAAGGGTGTCGCCGCGGGGAGCACCAGCAGACCTTGTGTGGACTTCCCACGGCCGAGGTCTGGAAGACGGTCAATACCGAGCTGGTCACCTGCCTGGCCTGCAAACGTTTGCAGAAGGAGAACGACAGTTGGAAGCGAAGACCTCTTGCCCGTTTGCGGCCGGCGACCGAGTGAAGAACCCCAGCTCCTCGAAGCCCAACCGGATCGGCTCGGTCCTGGCGTCCTCCTGGGGCTGCATCGAGGGGTACTGGGACCCGACCTGGAGGGTGACTATCCGCTGGGACGACGGCTTCGTCTCGACCGAGCCGGTCAAGTCCCTGTCCCGAGCGGGACTATTTCATTCTTGACTAAGGCAGGAAGTATGGTAAGGTGGGGCCTCGACGTTGACCGACAAGCCCGGAGTCCGACCCATGCTCTTCCTTTCTGACGTACTCGGAGATTGCCCGCCGGACAAGATGGGTGCCGACGACTTCGCGCGCTTGCTGCGCGATCTGCTCGGCACGGACTCGATCTCGATCGACGACCTCGCACGGTCCTTTGACCTCGCGAACCGAGACGCAGACCTGGCTCGCGCGAGCTGGATTCACCACTTCGCCAAAGATCACGCGAAGCGCTGAGGGGGGGAGACTGGTGGAGTTCAAGGATGCAGCAGACCTCGTGATCAAGCTGGCCGAGAAGGCCGCCAAGAGCGAGAAGGACAAGGAGGCCATCGAGATGATCTGGGATCACCTCGGCGGAGCCGTGAGGGAGTACGGAGACGAGGAGGAGTGACCGTGCCGGAACTGAGCTACGACCAGGAAGTGGACCCCAACTGCGGCAAGGTGATGACGGTGGGGGAGTACCGCGAGAACGTCGACTGTGGGGGCTTCATCGACTACGACGGCTTCGGCTATCCCATGAAGGACGGCAAGAGTGCGAAGCACCCGCTGTATCCGAGTGAGATCAACAAGCTCCCGACGGACGCTACCCACGTCGTGTGGTTCAACAAATGAAGTTCGTCTGGCTGATGATCTCGGCGTACGTCCTCTACCTCGTGGTCGGGATGCTCGGCGGTGGTCCTGAGGTGGACTGGATTTGGGGGATCCCCGCGGGGGCGTACGCGCTGTCGTGGCTCAACGGTTGGCGGAAGGAGCTGTGGGCCCAATGAACGAGCTGCGAGAACTCCTCGACCAGTGCCCCGAAGACGACACCCACCACAACGTGGGCTCGATGGCTCTCGGAGAGCTGGAGCTGGCGTGCTGGGTCGTCGAGACGGAAGACCAGATCGCGGCCAACTACATGGCCGGGAGGCTCCACGTCCAGAAGACCAAGTTCACGGTGGAGTGGCAGGGCAACGACGCGACGTTCAGCTATGGCGATGTGGCGGCGTTCCAAGTCGGCGGCGAGAAGAGTGGAGCCTCGGAACTGTTCTCCGCGGTGACGCATCGGGTTTCGGTCGACGCCGGCTCGAAGGCGCACTGGGACAAGAACATCGGCCCGCCGAATCCCTTCTGGGTGTACATCGTCATGGGGCCCACCGAGGGCTGGCTCTTCATGATGGACAAGCAGGAGTCAGTGGCGTGGGACAAGCAGCCGCTGCCGGAACACCTGGCGGCGTCGATCAGGAGCCAAGGTTGACCAGCGAGTTGCAAGAGAAACGACGGGCGCTGTCGGAGGCGGCGAGGATGCTCGCGCTCTGGGCTCCGTCTCACGGGGGCGGCATCGACACCGTGTACGAGGACTTCGAGAAATCGCTCGACGACTACGTCCGCGCGCGGATCGAGAAGGACACCAAAGCTCTGCGCCAGCGGATTGCTCGGCTGGAGCCCTCACGGTGAAGTGGTTCCCGCAAGCCGAGGCCAAGATGGCCTACTGGATGGAGCACCACGAAGCGGCGGGCGGGAACCGTGCTGCGTGCGCATTGCGCTTCGGAGGCGTGATGTTCGCAGCCGGTGGAATCTGCGGATTACCGATCGGCTGGGTCGTGGGCTGGCTGATGGGCTAGGCGGTAGACTTCCTGGTGTTCCGGCGCCCTGCCAGCGCCGAGCACTCCAGGAGTCGCGACCAACCCAACCACTGGTCGCGGCTCTCTTTTTTGCCCGACGATTGACTAATCAACATCTCCCTGTACACTGGAAAAGCTCATGAACGCCGAGATGGAAGACAAGCTGGTGGGTCTGCTGAAGCGCCATCCCGAACGGGCGGCCGGCCTCGCCACTCTCGTGGAGGTGGGATCCACCGCTCACGGGATCTCCCTCGGTGACGGGGAGTTCGGCGACGACCTCGATCTCGTCGGCGTCTACTTCGAGAGCATGCCCGCCCTGGTTCGGGGCAACGATCGCGATCGATCCGTCATGGTCCGCACCGCGGACAAGGGAGTCCGGTCGGAGCCAGGAGACATCGACCTGACGCTCCATTCCTACCGTCGGTTCGTCCACCTCTGCATGAAGGGGAACCCGACCGTCCTCGCCGCCCTGCACGCGAAGCCGATCGCGGAAGCTGGGAGGCTCTGTCCCTGCCATCGCGAGATCAACTTCGACCAGCTCGCCAGGATGGTCGCCTCCAAGCGCGCGGCCGACGCCTTTCTCGGGTACATGCACCAGCAGATCCTGAAGGGGAAGGGCGAGAAGAACCCGAAGGTGCAGCGGCCGGAGCTGGTCGCCGCCCACGGCTACGACACCAAGTTCGCGGCGCACGCCCTCCGCCTGGGAGTCCAGGGCCTGGAGTACGTGACGTACGGGAAGATGCTGATGCCGCTCGTCGACAAGCCCCGGGACTTCATCCTGGCGGTGCGTCGAGGAGAGATCCCCGCCGAGGAGGCGTGGGCCAAGGCGGAGGAACTGAAGGCGGCTATCGAGGCTGCCCGTAAGCATAGCCCGCTCCCGGATCATCCGGAGGAGCAGGAGGTTTGGGAGGATGTCGGCCAGGACTACGCCCGCGTTCTCCGGTACTGGGATTGGAGCTGGGCGTCATGAGCCACTTCGCTGTGTTGGTGATCGGAGACAACGTCGAGGAGCAGATGGCTCCCTTCCAGGAAAACAACATGGGGGACTGTCCCCAGGAGTACCTGGAGTTCCACAACGAGGACACTCCGGAGAATCGCAAGGAGTGGGAGGAAGACACGGTGGAGCGCTGGCGTCAGCCGGACGGTCGTCTCCTTCCTTCCTACGACGACGAGTTCCGAGTCAAGGGCACGATCGGGACCACGTTCACTTCTGATCCGAAGCACCGGAGCCACATTCCGACGGGGGAGAAGGTCGATGTTCCCCTCAAGGAGATCTATCCGGAGTTCGCGTCTTTCATGGAGACCTACCACGGCTACAAGCCGTGTGGGGACAACGGGGAGTTCGGGTACTGGGAGAACCCCAACGCCAAGTGGGACTATTGGCGCATCGGTGGGCGCTGGGCCGGAAGGTTCCTCCCGAAGGAGGGGGCCACCTCGGCCCACAAGGAGACCGCGTCTTGGGAGTGGACGTTCGGCGACGAGAAGGAGGACCCCCACGAGGGAGGACTGGTCGACCAGATTCGAATGGGCGACTGGAACATCGAGGGCCAGATCGAGCGGAATCTCCAGAAGGCGATCAAGGACTGGGACGAGTTCCAAGCCAAAATCGCCGACATCGAGGAAGACAAGCGTGGCATCGAGTATTTCATGTCCGGCATGGACAAGGACGAGACCCGCGAGGATTTCCTGACTCGACGTGCCGCTCCCATCACCTGCTTCGCAGTTCTGAAGGACGGCGAGTGGTACGAGAAGGGGAGCATGGGCTGGTGGGCCTGCGTTTCCAACGAGAAGGACAAGGGCGTGTGGGAAGCGGAGGTCAAGAAGCTCGTGATGGGCCTGCCGGACGATTCGCTCCTCACCATCGTCGATTGTCACATCTAGACCAACAAGGAATCGCGCCTGATGCATGAGATGGAAGAGATCGACCTGAAACTCGAAGAGGCCGGAGAAAACTCGGTCGTCTTCATCAGGCTGAGCGAGGGCATCGACATGAAAACCGCTTCCGATCACATCGGCAACGTGATCGAGAGCAAGCGAGTGTCGGTCATTCTTCTTCGCCCCGACCAGGACTTCTCTGTCTTCAAGCAAGAGATGATCGACGGCATGGTGGAGGCGGGGCTGGAGGACAAGACGGAATCCTTACAGGCGCGCATTAGGGAGCTGGAGACCAAGCTCTCGGAGACCAAGGCCGCAAAGAACTCTGGGCCGGTGTCTTCCGCTCCTGTCATCTCGGGAGATTCTGGTACTTGGAGGAAGATCGCGAGGAGGCGTGGCGTTCTTCTCCGCGACCTCAACTCTGAATTCCAGGCCGGGAGCATTCCGGACAGCCCGATGATGGAAAGGATCAAGGCGGAACTGGATTGACTGTGGCTTTCGATTACTCAGATCTAGTACGCAATGCGGACACTATCGAAGAGGTCTTGCTACGGTACTTGGAGAAGTCGGAGTCAGTCAGGGAGGTTGGCCTTCAGCGCCTTGAGTTTTCTGTAGGGCAATCTCTGTCGATGTACGACATCGAGTTTTGCGTGAAGGTGACCACGAAAAAGTATGGAGAGCTGGGCTTAAAACGAAAAGTGCCGATGCTCCAGGTAGAGTACTCCCATGATTCTGTGGTGATCGATGCGATCCAGCAGATGGGCTTTGAACTGGAAGCCGGCATCGCCGGATTGAAAGAGGGAGTGGAGGAGTGCTTCTTCTGCGGAACCGATCCTTGCGTACATCGTTCGCAGTATTCAGGGAACGTTAGTTTGTAGCCGGATGCACGAAAGCCTGCACACCCTCAGAAACTAGATCGACGGTGTGCTGCACATCCTGCACAGGGCACGGTGTGCAGCACAGAGGGCAGCGCCTAGCGTTTTCGCCGGAATTGTGCATCGGCTGTCTGGGAAGGAAAGGAGGCCAGTTATCGCGAAACCAGCCTCTGGGGCAGGAAACCAGGCCCTTTCGGGAGCTGCGCTGGCGCTTCAGCAAACGAAGGCGATGAGCGACATCGCGGCGACGATGAAGATGGTTTCTGCGGCCTTCGATCAGGCGACTTTCGGCCTCAACCAGGCGATGGCTTCGATGGCGTATCTCAGCGCACCGGGACTGTTCGACAAGCCCCCTAAGGCTGCGGCTAAAAAGTTATCACGCCCCCGGGAGGAGAGGTTTCCCGAGGAGTGCTTCTTCTGCGGCCACGATCCGTGCGTCCACAAGAGGCAGCCGGAGATGCGAGCGGAGGCGCTGGAGGTGGTGTCCTGCTCCTCCCCTCCTGGAGATCCCTGCGAGCACGACACCTGGTACAACACGGCAGACGGGAACCTCTACGCCTACGTCAACGGAAGCTGGGAGAGAGTGCTTTGAGGAAGGGGACTCGGGATCGGGCAGACCTGGCCAGGATCATGAGGGCCGGGAGACGCCGAGAATGGCGCCTGAGCGCCGCGCAGGCCGAGGCCCTCTGGACACACTACTCGCGGGAAAGACGCGCTCAGTGGCTCTTCCTGCCCTCCCAGGACGAGAATCTGGACTTGGTCCTGGAGCACTACGACCTGCACGACGGAACCCTGTGGGTTCGGATCGACTTCGACACAGACGCGAGGCACGGATGAGCGGGCCTTTTCTGACCCACATCGCCAACGAGATGCTCTTCGGCGTCAGCGCTCCGTCGCACCCTCCGGGCTGGGATTTCGACTACTCCGTGTTGGAAGCGCGCCCGTTCCCTTCGCCGGGAGAGATGGAGGAGGTCTACGGTCCGATCTTCGAGAAGAACAGTTCGCTTTTCGCCCAGCGTCGGGGGCCTGCTCCAGATCCGCCACCATGTTTCTTCTGTGGTCCGGATCCCTGCATCCACCACGAGGAGAAGTCCGATCCTCCCCCGCGCGTTACGGGGAGCCTGGTCTTCGACTCCACTTCCTTGGGAGGTGGGAAGTTCGCAATCGATCTGGAGACGCTACCGCCAGACGTGAAGGCGAAGCTGACCGCCGGCAACAGCCTGTCGGTGTCCCTCGCGTTCAAGGCGGATCCCGGAGCTGTGGAGCATCTGAAATGAACCGTGGCCAGGAGGAGGTTCGGAGGGAGATCGAAGAGTCCCTTCTCGACCTGTTGGGTCCGGACTTGGAGCCCGACTACTGGGAGTACCGCTGGTGGGAGAACGACGAGTGGCACGACGAGGAGTTCGACTGGGATCAGGAGTGGGTCGACATGGCGTTCTCCCACGGAGACGAGTGCTGGGTTCGGGAGGAGGATTGCGAGGGCTACAGCTTGGTGCCGCTGGCGCCGACGGAGCCCGATGAGTGGGAATGGCAGGAGGTGGCTTGATGCAGGTGAGCGCAGCCCAGAAGCGGGTGTACGACGGGTTCGCCCGGTACGTCAGGAGGAACGACCGCCGGCCCTCTCTTCGCGAGTTGGCCAAGGCTATCGGGCTCTCCACGACCTCGATCTACCAGCACCTCTGCGCTCTCCAGAAGAAGGGCCTCGCGGAGAACGAGGGTGGCATGGGAGGCTGGCGCATCCTCGGCGAGAAGTCGCCCGAGCAGCAGGTCGCCCTGGCCCGCGCGCAGCGGGATCGGGTGGCGGAGCTGCTCCAGGAAGTGGTCGAGAAGGAACTGCGGCCCGGCACCACGGAGTGGTTGTTGTGGGCCGAGGACGCGAAGACGGCGCTCGCGCGCTGCAAGCTGGGAGAACCGATCGATGCTGATTGAAGATCCGGACTACCCGACCGAGGCTCCCCTTCCGGAGGATCAGGTCGAGAAGATCGTGGCGGCGATGGACCGCCAGACGAAAGTACTCAAGGCCACCAACGGAACCCTGTTGGGGATCTGG